>Ga0160443_100052_pt1 | contig 243926 bp, 229 predicted proteins | sample HID1972I_E1MG_FD_108244 | JGI IMG/M metagenome (GOLD analysis project Ga0160443, IMG submission 108244) | Enriched pill bug-associated microbial communities from UW Madison campus, WI, USA - HID1972I_E1 MG | ecosystem: Host-associated > Arthropoda: Insects > Digestive system > Unclassified ...
CTTGTTGGTCAGCACCGAGCCCTGGGCCTGCATGACGGCCTGGGCGGTGTGGTTCTCCGAGGCGATCATTTCCAGGCCGCGCTGCTGGCGGGCCAGTTCAGCGTCGATGCGCTGCGCCACCTCCGGGTCAAGTGTGGCGAGGTCTTCGGTCAATGAGCTGATGGTCAGATCCTGGGTACTGATCAACGATTTCTCCCTAATGTACGAATTGCAGACAACTGATATATCAAGAGTTTATGACAAGGCTATGAGTCGAATCCTGATGAGTCAATAGGCAGGAATAACATTCCTGCCAAGTCCACAGCTGGAAGCGGGCAACGGCGGAAGGGCCGGAGAGGGATGCGCACATGTGGGTCGGAAGGTTCATGGCGAAATGCGCTTGCCGAGGCTGAGATGGAAATCATGACCCGCTGGTAGTCAGGGGCGGTTGTTCAAGGTCCCGGCAAGGCTCGCGCAGGCCCAGGTAGACATGGCGCGCTGCTGCCTGTCATCGCAAGGTCCGGATACGAGGGCAAAAAAACTTTTAAATAATCCAATCCGGAATATCCCTGGCCCCGAATGCCCTATGACAACCCAAACCAAGAGGTTTGGAAAACCAACTGGCCCAACGGGGGTCGCCAGGTAAGGAGTTCGACATGAAAACCATGCAGCGCAAAACAGTAGGACTGCTCTCGATTGCCGCGGTTGCCGCGTTCGGATTGAGCGCTTGCTCGATGGACAACAGCGCCGAGTCCACTCCAAGCAGCGAAAGCTCGGCATCGAGCATGGCGCCGAGCAGCTCGGATTCTTCCATGGAATCGGGAATGGCCAGCGAATCGGCCATGGATCCGGCCGCCAACCTTGTTGGCTCAGGATGTGCAGCGTACGCAGAAGCAGTGCCCGAAGGTGACGGTTCCGTTGCTGGCATGGCCCAGGATCCGGTAGCCGTCGCAGCATCCAACAACCCGTTGCTGACCACCCTGACGAAGGCCGTGTCGGGGGAGCTCAACAAGGACGTCGACCTGGTGGACACGCTCAATGGCGATGAGTTCACCGTCTTCGCTCCGGTGGATGATGCCTTCAAGGCCATCCCAGAAAAGGACCTTAACGCTGTCGTGTCGGATGCCGACATGCTGACCAAGGTATTGACCTACCACGTGGTCCCCGGCCAGATAACCCCTGATGATCTGAAGGGTGATCTGGAAACCGTTGAAGGCGACAAGGTCAAGATCAGCGGCAGCGGCGATGACCTGATGGTCAACGATGCCAAGGTCATTTGCGGTGGCGTGCAGACTGCCAACGCTACGGTCTACCTCGTTGATTCGGTGCTGATGCCACCGGCAAAGAAGTAGCACTACAGCATCAAGCTGAAAAAGCCAGGGAACGGGCGATGCACGATTTGGGGGACGCCCGTTCTCTGGCTTTTGGCTGTCCAGGACCCGGCCTGGCTTGTTCGAGATGCGCGCTCATGCATTGAGCTGCTGGCTGAACCAGGCTAAATTCTCACTGCAGTATTGTGCGATGCATTGTATTAAATGATGGAAGTGCTAGGCAATTGTCCAGACTGTGTCTGGACAATTGCAGTGAGAAGCACCGTCGTCGATTTTGGTTAATGCATGTCGCAGATCGAACTTGGTTTCCCTGACGGTTATTCCAATCCGATAGCCACCTTGAAATCATTGAATCGTGATGCTCGGCATCGGGTGCAGCGGATGGTCAATACGGCGATGGTGGAGTCGTATTGGAATATCGGACGAATAATTCTTGCTTGAGAAAATGTTCCTGTGCCTCGCGCAACCGTTTGCCATTACCTGTCACCTTGAGGAAAAGAGGAACCTCAATTGGAACCCTGCGCGTTCACTGTCTATTTCTGCCGCGAAACGGTGGCTCGTATTATTCATCGATTTCGTTGCTCGTATTATCAGCCAACCGCTCTTTTAGATCTGCAAGCTCCTTCTCGACTGCTTCAATGACCGCATCATCCTCTTCATACAGTTCCCGGAACTCGGAGTCCGACTCAAGCATTGCGGCAAGTAGCTCTATACCGCGTCCAAGGAGTTCTTCGAGCTTCTCCAGATCACCAGGCCACACATAGATGCGACCAATCGTGTTGAGCATGTAGCAGGCAGCGCGAATCTGATCGTACTCGTCGTCGTACACCAAAGCCGCGGCAATGCGGGCGTCAACTTCAATGTCTTCAAAGAATTCTGTGAACCAGTCTGCTGCGCCGTCGCTATCCCAAGGACTCGCTCCCCAAGCACCCATGATGTGGCATCCCTTCGCTGATGGAAACTAGTCCAAATACGATTTCTGTTGCGGCATGGTTGCCGCTACCTAATGATGCTTCAGAGAACCGACATTTAGAAGAATCTGGAAATGGATACGTGGCTGAGCGTTGAGCTCCGAGCTGCATTACCTGAGGTCATGGAGCAACTGTCTATGGCAATGAACGAACTGCTCAAGAATTCCCATGCCAAAGATGTTGCGCCATTGGGAAAGATGTTCACAAGCGGGCATGGCGAACATTGGCGCACAGTGATGGAGTTCGTCCGGAGAAATGGCGCTCTTCGGGTCGAAGCAGACAGGGCTGCCCACTAGTGTTCTTCTATCTGGCGCAGTAAGCCGCGATACTGCGATCGATGCCATGATTCCGTGGAAGCAAAGAATCTTGCGACGATTGCTAGTGCGCTCAATCGACCAGGTAGCCAGTGCCGAGAAGATGGCGATCATAATGATCCACGAGCTGCGGGAAAGGGGCATCAAGTCTTACAGACTCACAGGGCCATTCTTAGGCATTGACTCGAGCACGCCAATGGGCGAAGCAATCATAGGAATCATGGCGGTCCTTGCGCAACTGCGCGTCTCAACGATCTGAGAGAACGGTCGCAGGGGTTGGAGTGCACACGCGTCCAAGGGAAGACCAGCAGCGTCTAACAGCTATGACTACTAAGCGCATAGAAACTGCGAAGTGCTTGCGCTCCAAAGCCGAGAGCTATCCACAAAAAAGACAAGATCCCACTCGATAGCACTTTTACGATTCAATGAGCTTTACGCCAATCGCGGGAAAATCCCGTTAATTCTTTCTGAAAATCCGCATAAAGTCACCGGTTTCCAAAAAACATATTTTTCATCATTTACAAAAAAATTGATAACAAGAAGCAGGTTTCTCGAAAAAGTGGAAAATTTCCATGGAGAATGAAATATGCTCCACATAGGTCAGGCCGCATGCTTTCTCGGCATCGGTGGCGAGCCCATCATTATGGGCTGACTTGCATGAATCACTCACGTCATTCCGAGGGGGAAGTACGAAGAACGGCAAGCGTCGGGTCGCTGCATTTTTAAGCGCTGTTTGTTTGGCATCGGGTGCAGCATTGGTGGCAACGCCAGCTCTTGCTGCCGGAGATGAGCCGATTTCAGGAGGAGCAGTAGGTGCTCCTGCTGCAATTAGTTGCCGTGGTTTCGCGGGGAGTTACTACACTGTAACCAACATATCGAAGGTCAAGAAAGTCACTCATGTCAGTAAGCACTACAACGATACAAGCAGCAATTCAACGGCAACATACTCTTCCGCGAAGCAACTGACCTTGACTGCCGGGCTCACTTATTCTGCAGGGGCAACCGCAGGAGCAACTGCTGATTTCAAAGCAGTTGCCGCCAAGCTTGAAGCCAGTACCCGACTAGATTTGGCCGCTTCGGGGTCCAGAACTAGTGGAAGCACCCTCTCTATTTCTGCCACGATCAAGCCAAAGAAGTACGTCGTAGTAGCGGCTGGCAATACTCAAGTCACCGGTAAGTGGAAGAAGAACTATTGCGCTTCTGGCAACTCAGGAGCCTTTGTTTAAGCCAGCGGAATCGGTAATTCCCGCACCATCCGCGAAACCGCCACGGTGGAGTGCGACCTGTCGCAGTCATCAGGATCGCCCGCCGGATTAGCTAAGTCTCGGTACTGATAGAACAAGGAGGGCTAGATGACGCGAAATGCCATCACAGCATTTGCTTTCGGCCTAGCAACATTAGTCACTTCATGCACGAACCAAGGGAAAGCTCAAAGCGGGGAGACTTTGAAGCCTACTTCAGCCCCTGTCGCTTCATGTGATCGTCCGTATGTGGTCAGCGAGGGTGAATCCAAGGGCAAACCGGAATTCATTCGAGTTGACAAGTTCTACGATCAGGACCTGAGTAAAACTTTGCTCGACAAGAAAGCTGCATCATCCATCCAATGGGCGCCGCAGCCCGAGTGGGATAATCAGGACGAAGTGGTGAAAGCTGTCGATGAAGTCTCGCCGGATGCAATCAAGGAGCAACCTTTCCCCTATGTAGAGGGGATTGAAGCAATGCTCAAGAACTCTGATCAATCCCCTGGATTTCTGGGGTACTACCCAGCCACGCCTCTGACTTATAACTTCAGTGTTCATTGCCAGATTGATCAGGACAATTGGTATCAGTTGAGCTTTTCCACCTGGACTGATTCTGATCTGGGGATTATCGACTGCAACTTGATGTTAGACAAGGAAGCTCCCAAGGCGGCAAGCAAAGCATACGGCGCGTACTGCCAGGAATCTTAGGTCTAAATTCCGCATGGTTACGCAGAACGGGGACTCAGTCCAGGACGGAGGAGTGTCCCCGTTCTTCTTTGCCGTCAAGGAAGATTACGTCCGGTGATACACAAGCGGCAGCTCTCGTCTAGGGGTCTGAAAACAGGGGCTTTTCACCGGGGGGCTATTCAGCGCCAGTGGATGCCAGAGCTTGCCGTGGGTCTGGCAACTGGTATCGCTTGCCCGCGAAGCTCGAGGCCTGCATGGCGTGGCAAGAAGGGACAACGTGGGCTACGGCAGTGTTTTGCCAGTACTTCACGCGGAATTCGGCAATTGTCACCGAGCTGAGACGGTCGAAGAATTCTCCGATGGTGACCGTGGCAGGGGAAGGGGCAACGACGCGCAGCGCCGATTGCGGTGTGGTGATGTGGAGCATGCGCAACTCGTCGCTGCGCGAATCGAGCATGGCGACCAGCACTGCTCGTCCGTGGATGGAGACCATCGCCATCACGTCATTAAGCGATTCGCTGGAGCGGGCCATCACGATGGGCATGCCTGGTGACCAGCCGTACGAAGTCAAATGGGACTTGCCCTCACGGGTGGCGAGAAAATCAGCGACCCTCATGGCGGTCTGGGTTCTAGCAATTCGGCCTGGCATTTTAGATACTTTCCCTTCTTGCATTCCTCAGTGAATATGGTTCATCCCAGGACCCGGTGCGATGCGCCTGCGCCTCATCGATCGTTCCTGTCTGCGTGGACCATCGAGTGATCCACAGTGGCCACGGTGGTGCACTAGGCCATGCTCAAATCTGTGTGCCTACCTCCTCCCTTTGGCCGAAGGCCCTCGGTGGCCGTTAGGGCCGGGGTCGCGAAAGGATCGTCCAACCAGCCATCGGCGTTGCCGGAATCCTGGAGGCGTTCTAGTTGCGGCAAGAGATTTTCTCGGCCGGCCACCGCGAACTGCAGGTTTCGCACTTCGAACTGGATGCCCAGTGCCTGCTCCATCTGAGGCAATAGCGTGTCGTTCACGTATTGCATGAGCGCGGTGACGTGTTCTTCGCTCTTTGCGGTGCACGTAAGGTTGACTCCCAGCTTTTCCGGGGTTCCCTGGATGGTGCAGAACGCCGAGTGCACTGTGCTTTTGAATTCGCACTGCTGGGTACCGAAGAATGCTGTGTCCCGCATTCTCGCCGCCCACGCCTTGTTGCCTGTGCTAGTTGTATCTGCGGAAACTGCTAAATGCTCTTTCATCTTGTGCTCCGGCACTGGTCAGTGTTTCGTAGTAGAATATATGTAGACTGGCTAACTATTAGATAGGCTACATTATTTTTTTCAGAAAAGGCAAGCTGGAATTTAACAGCGTGGAGCGAAAGGCCCTCAAGTTCATCGGGCATTGTGCTCGTATCCGACGAAAGGAGTTCTCATGAGCCACTATGAGTCAAGTGGATATTGGTATGGTGACGGCCAGTCGGCCCCGGAGGCCGTTGACTTGCTGAACCTCATGCGCCGCTATCGCGACGCAGAGCGGAACATGCGCGCCAATACCCGCGGATCCATGGGGATGAACGAGACCGACATGACAGCTTTGCGCTTCTTGCTCGGAGCGCACCGGAAGGGCGAAGTGCCTCGTCAGCGTGATTTCGCCGAAAAACTCGGTATTTCCAATGCCTCGGTCTCAGCCCTGATCGATCGGCTGTGCCGCGACGGGTATGCCCAACGTGTCATGCATCCGGCCGACCGTAGATCGGTAGGCATTATCCCGACGCAGTACAGCGACACCGAAGTGCGCGGAACTTTGCAGCAGATGCATGAGCGGATGATGGCTGCCGTGGATGGGCTCAACGTAGAAGAGCGAAAGGCAGCAGCAAAATTCTTGAATGCCCTCATTGCCAGCGTGGAGTGGAATGATCTTGATCTAGGCCATGCAGCGCAGCGCGATCACGAGCTTCGCGATGTACCCGGGAGCAACCTTGCATCTTCCTAGGGCGACAGCCGGGAATCGGTGCTCAGCTCCGTGGGAGTGATATCCCTTCGTCAAGCGGGGTAGAGGGAGCATTCCGGCAGAGATGCCATTCAAGGCAGCGGCTTCGATCCTCTGTCCAAGGTTTCCCCGCCGATTCTGAAGAAAACCTTGAGGCGGATGCCCCAGCTGCGCTTGATGCGTAGGTTGAAGCTCAGCGGAGATAGGCGACCATATAAGAGAGGGTGATTTGAATGCCACGCAGGCGCATTGAAGTTAGTGTCAGCCACGACGAGTTCGAAGATCTCAACAACGCGCTTGAAGACCACCGCAATGGCTTCACGGATATGGCAGCGGAAGCGTCCAACGGCCTTGGCCTGGAACCCGAGTACTGGGCGGGCCGGGCCAATGAAGTCCAAAGCCTGCTCGATAAAGTCCACGAGCATAGCCGTGAGGAAACGGCAGCGACCGACGACTCGAATCGAACGCGGGGAAGCGGGCATCGGGCAGACCGCGAGGCACAACAGGACCCACGTGACTAAGCCGTAGGATGGCCCAGAGAATTCTGGATTACTATTGACCGCGGGCGCGCCCTTCAAAGGGCGCGCCCGCGGTCGATGTCTTGATAACTAGGCGCGCTTGCGGGTCAACAAGCCCCAGATGACGAGGACAACGAGTGACCCGCCAATAGCCAGCAGCCAGGTCGAGAGCGACCAGAACTGGTTGATTCCCACATCGAAGACCGCGGAGCCGATCCATCCGCCAACGAGCGCGCCGACGATACCCAAGAGCAGCGTCGCGATCCATCCGCCGCCCTGCTGTCCGGGCTTAATGGCCTTGGCAATGGCCCCGGCGATCAGCCCCAAAACGATCCATCCTAGAATGCCCATGGAGATCTCTCCTTTGCTCAGTTTCACGGTGCGTCGGTAGTGCCTGCTGGCACCGCCTTCCAGATCAGCAAGGTACTAGAGGCAGCGGAAGCATCGATGCCAAGCTGAGTGCTACCTGAGAACCTGGCCATTGCGGTGCCCGGAAAACCGCCATGGTAATTAGCACATCCAAGAGGAGATGTGCAACGCATCGTGCCGGAGCGGGTGGGCGCAAAAACCGGTTTGCGAGAAAACCCGCAGTGCAGGTCCGCGTCAGCCCGCTGCCATGCGCAGGATAAAGCCCGTTGGGTTTTGCAGTGCGAAGGATCCTGATCGTTTCTGTCCGGCAAGCAGTGATCCAGGCAGCGCAAAGGCCGGGCAGCTGTTCATGGTGAACAGGTGCCCGGCCTTTTCTACTGCTAGCGCCTAGCTGGCGGAAGTGGCCAGCGACAGCCCGCGCAGGCGATCCATCTGCGGATCGTACAGCGGGTCATCAACCACGGTGGCGGCAATCGGCTTGCCGAAGTACTCGATCTGAACCGCGTCGCCGGTTTCCACCGACACCGGAAGCCAGGCGTAGGCGATCGGCTTGCGGACGGTGTAGCCGTAGGCGGCGCTGGTGACGTAGCCGGAAGGCTTGCCGTTGACGTACACCGGCTCCTTGCCCAGCACGACCGAGACTCCATCATCAACGGTTAGGCAGCGCAGGCGCTTGGTGGCCGCGGCGGCGCGCTCGGCCAGGGCCGACTTGCCGACGAAGTCCACGGTCTTGGCGGCCTTGACCGCAAAGCCCAGGCCAGCCTGTTCCGGCTCGTGCTCGCTGGTCATATCGGTGCCGAAGGAGCGGAAGCCCTTCTCCAATCGCATGGAGTTGAAGGCCTCGCGGCCGCCGGCAATGATGCCCTGCTCCTGGCCGGCCTCGAAGAGCACGTCCCAGAGCTTGGCGCTGACATCCGCCGAAGCGTAGAGCTCCCAGCCGAACTCGCCCACGTAGGACAGTCGCATCGCGGTGACCGGGATGCCGGCAATGGAGATCTGCTTGGTGCGGAAGTACTTCAGGCCCTCGTTGCTCATGTCATCGTCGGTGACCTTGTTCATCACGTCCAGGGCCAGCGGGCCCCATAGGCCGATGCACGAGGTGCCGGCGGTGATATCGCGCACCGCGGCCCACTTGCCCGGGTTGGCGGCGTTGAACTTCTTGGCCTCGCGGTTCAGGTAGGCGACATCGACATTCGAGTTGATGCCGGCCTGGTAGACCTCCTCGGACAGGCGCGCCACGGTGATGTCGCTGGTGATGCCGCCGGCGGCATCGAGCAGCAGCGTGTAGCTGACCATGCCCGGGGCACGCAGCATGTTGGCGGTGGTCAACCCCTGCAGCAGTTCACCGGCACCCGGGCCGGTGACCTCGACGCGCTTGAGCGGGGTCATGTCGAACATGGCCACCGCGGTGCGGGTCTTCCAGGCTTCCACCGCGGCGATCGGGGAGTGGAACTTGTCGGACCAGGCATCGCGTTCCGGTGCGGCCCATTCCTCGGGCAGCGACTCCAGCAGCGCGGCGTTGGCCTCGTACCAGTGCGGGCGCTCCCAGCCGGTGCCTTCCAGGAAGAAGGCGCCGAGTTCCTGCTGGCGGGAGTAGAACGGGGAGGTGCGCACGGCGCGCGGCTTGGTGCGCGGCTCCAGCGGGTGGCGGACGTCGTAGATTTCCACGAAGTTCTGCTGCGAGGTCTCGCTGACATACTCCTTGGTGGTCTGCACGTCCTCGAAGCGGTTCAGGTCGCAGTCGCTCAAATCGGTGCTCGAGGTGCCGGTGGCGATCAATTCGGCCACGGCCTTGGCGATGCCCGGAGCGTGGGTGACCCAGACGGCCTCGGCCGCGTAGAAGCCCTCGACTTCCTTTGACTGGCCGACCAGCGAGCCGCCGTCCGGGGTGAAGGAGAAGATGCCGTTGAAGCCGCGCTGGATTTGGGTGTTGCGCAGATCCGGCAGCAGTTCCTGGGTGGCTTCCCACTCGGCGGCGAAGTCCTTGGGGGTGAAGTCCAGCGAGGAAGGCATGCGCTCGTGGGTGATCTCCTCCGGGCGGTAGGACTTGAGGGTATCGAGGTCCACCGGCATCGGGCGGTGGGCGTAGGAGCCGATGCCGATCCGGTCGCCCCATTCGCGGTAGTAGAGGTCGCGGTCCTGGTAGCGCAGGATCGGGCGGCTGGCGCCGTTGGGCAGCTCGTTGACTCCGGCCAGCGATGGAGCCGGGGTGGTCCAGACGAACTGGTGGCCCAGCGGCAGCAGCGGGATCGAGGTGCCGACCATCTCACCGATCTTCGGGCCCCAGAAGCCGGCGCAGGAGACGACGATGTCGGCCTCGAAGCGGTCCTCGCCGCAGATCACCGCGGTGACCTTGCCGCCGGAGACCTCGATGTCGGTGACGATGGTGCGGTCGCGGAATTCCACGCCCGCGGCCTTGGCGCGTTCCATGACCAGCGCGGTGCCCTTGGCGGCCAGGGCCAGGCCGTCGCCCGGGGTGAACAGGCCGCCCAGCACCTTGCCTTCGGCCAGCATCGGGAATTTCTTCAGGCATTCGTCGGCGTCGATGACCTCGGCCTCGACCCCGTAGGAGCGGTTCCAGCCGGCGCGGCGGTGCAGGTCGGCCAGGCGCTCTTCATTGGTCGCGATCTCCAGGCCGCCCACCGGGAGGAAGGAGCTGGTGCCGTCGGGGCCGATCAGGGAGCTGAGCTTCTCGATGGTGTACTGGGCGAACTCCGTCATGGACTTGGACGGGTTGGAGGAGTACACCAGCCCCGGAGCATGCGAGGTGGAGCCGCCGGGAATGCTCAGCGGACCCTGCTCGATGACCAGGGTGTTGGTGTGGCCCAGCAGGGCCAGCTCGTCGGCCAGGTTGGCGCCGACAATGCCGGCGCCGATGATGATGACCCGAGGGGAAACAGGGGACATGGTGACTCCTTTAAAACTGGTTGGCTAAGTGTGTGGCGGAACTGGCGACTAGGCGTCGATGACCAGGTCCGAGGTAGCGGTGGAACAGCACGGGAGGAATTTGCCGGCGGAGATCTCGCGGGCACGGATGCCGCCCTGGTGGTTCATGGTCACCTCGCCGGAAAGCTTGACGACCTTGCACGAGCCGCACATGCCCTCCTGGCAGTTGGCGCCGATGCGCACCCCGGCGCGCTGGGCCGGGCCCAGGATCTTTTCCTCGGGGTTGATCTTGACGTTGATCCCCGAGCGCACGAAGCTCATGGTGATGGTGCCTTCGCCCACGGTCTCGAAGCCCGAGGTATCTGGCGGAAGCTGCTCATCGACCGGCTCGGCGGCCGGCACCGGAGCGTCGGCTGCAACCGCGATCAGCTCCTGGCCGCTGGCCTCGATGGTGCCGGTTTCGTCGTAGTCGGGCTCGTACATGCCCAGCTCCGGCGGCTGGCTCTCGTAGAACTCCTCCACCGACTCGGCCACTTCCTCGGCGATGGACTCGGCGAGCACGATTTCCTTCTGGTATTCCAGCAGGGTCTTGCGGTCGCCCGAGAAGAACTCCATGAAGACCGAGGTGTCATCCACCCCGACCTCGCGCAGCAGCTGCGTGGCCGAGTTCAGGTAGCCTTCGGGTCCGCAGGCGAATACCTTGCGGCCGTTGGCATCCGGGGCGACCTCGTTGATCATCTTCGCCGAGAGCCGGCCGGAGAAGCCCTTCCAGCTCTTGGGCTTGTCGCGGTCGCCCAGGGAGTAGAACACCTTGATGCGGGTGTCGACCTTGGAGATGTATTCCAGCTCCTGCCAGAAGGCGAAGTCCCCGGGCACGGTGCCGTGGCAGAGCACGATCACATCGGCCTGGCCGGGCAGGGAGTGGATGGTGCGCACCATGGACATGATCGGGGTGATCCCGGCACCGGCGGACAAGAACAGGTAGCGGGCCCGGCGGTCCGAGTCGCCCAGGTGGAAGGCCCCGACCGGTCCGAGCATATCCAGCACCATGCCCGGGCGCAGGTTCTCGTGCGCCCACGAGGAGACCAGGCCCTTGGGGTCGCGCTTGATGCTGACATTGAAGGTCCACGGAACGGTGGGCGCGCTGGAAATGGAGTAGCTGCGGTCCACCGTGTCTTCGCCGTCGCCATAAACAGGGAAGGCGATGTTCAGGTACTGGCCGGCGCGGAAGGCCAGCGGCGCGCCATCGAGGCGGCGGAAGACGAAGGTCATCAGCCCGCCGGCTTCCTCGATGTTCTGCACGCATTCAGCCAGGAACTCCTGCGGGTGCCAGGGGCCCAGCGCCTTGGCGGCGCTGGCTGCCTGGTCCTGGGTGCTGAGCACCCGGTTCCATGGCATTTCCAATCCGCGGATGCGCTGCGCGGTGGAGGTTCCCACTATGGTTGCGCCTTCGCTCATGCCAGGTGCTCCAGCACGCGCTGGGTGTACCAGTTGATGAAGGCCTCGACCTGGTATTCGCTCTTCATGTACGGGCCCTGCTGGTAGGCGGGGCTGCCTGCGCCGGTCTGGCACAGTTCCACGAAGGCCTTGTCCTGGATGTTGGTCTGCTTCCAGGTGTGGGTCAGCTTCTCCAGGTCGTAGTCGACGCCTTCCACGGCGTCATCGGCCACCAGCCAGGTGGTGCGCACCAGGGTCTGGTGCTCGTTGATCGGATAGGCGCCGAAGGTGATCACGTGGTCGGACTGGAAGTGGAACCAGGAGTTGGGCTGCAGGTGCATGGAGCAGCGGCCCAGGCGGAAGTCGCGCAGATCGCCCAGCAGCTTCTTGGACAGGCGGCGGCCGTCAGGGGAGAAGGACTCGCCCTCGCCGTCCAGGGACTCGCGGGAGATGCGGATGCCGGCGATGCGGGTGTCGAGCTCCTCGACGACCTCGTAGGGCAGCCCGTAGCGGCGGCAGCGTTCTTCCAGCGCCTCCTTGGCAGCCTTGTTTCGCTCCCAGACCTCTTCCAGGTGCGGCGGGACCAGTTCATCGGTCAGGCCCCAGGTCGGGAACAGCGAGCAGGCCAGTTCCGGGTGCCCATCGCAGTGGTAGCACTCGCGGTTGTTTTCCATCACCAGCTTCCAGTTGCCTTCTTCGATGATGTCCTGCTGGTAGGCGACCTTGGCGCTGCCCAGGTCGTGCGGTGCCAGGTAGGGCTCGAAGATCGCGGAGACCTCGTCGAAGTCGGTCGGCGGCTCGGCGGCGATGGAGACGAAGATCAGGCCTGCGTGGATGCGGCCGTGGGCGCGCTTGAGGGCGAAGCAGTTCTTGTCGAAGTCGATTTCGCCAGGGGAGGAGGCGTGGATCAGGTCGCCTTCGGGCGAGTAGGTCCAGGAGTGGTAGCCGCAGACCAGGTTGCCGGTGCTGCCGGCGGACTCGGTCAGGACCCGGGCGCCGCGGTGGCGGCAGACGTTGTGCAGGACGTTGACCCCGCCATCATCGGTGCGCAGCACGATCAGCGAATGCGGACCGTAGTCCAGGGTGACGTAGTCGCCTGGCTCTGGCACTTCGGCCACGCTGGCGGCAAAGAGCCAGTGGGTGCCGAAGATGGCTTCCATCTCGACCTTGAAGATCGCTGGGTCGGTGTAGAACGGGGCTTCAAGGGAAAAGCCCTTGCGCCGGTTCTGGAAGAGTTCGGTAATTTCGGCGAGCTGTTGAGTCTCCACAGTCGAAGCGAGCTTGCCACGCGTGCTGCGCGCGGCACTTACCGAAGCGGTCATCTGTTACTCCTAGAAACACAGCGCCTGAGCGCCCTTGAGGTGTGGTGGTGCGGTGAGTTGGATCACGGAAATGATCAACCGCATGAATCGAGACTAGGAATAATTAGTGTCCATGAAAAGCGCAAGATTTCGAATGAAATCATGCACAATTAGTGCATGATTGATCCACGCTTGAGCACCCTCCGGGTCTTCTCTTCCACCGGCAATGTGGCACGGACTGCGGAACTGACCGGATACTCGCCCTCGGCGGTCTCGGCGCAGCTGCGCGAGCTGCAGCGCGGCCTGGGGATCCAGCTGCTGATCAAGGACGGGCGGGGGGTGCGGCTGACCGCTGCCGGGCGGCACTTTGTGGCGGGCCTGGACTCGATTGTGACGCAGTGGGAGCTGCTGATGGCCTCCTCGCGCACCGCCTCGGGGCAGCTGCAGGCGAGCTTTGGCCTTGGCGGATTTTCCACCGCGGCTGCCGAGCTGCTCGCCCCGCTGGCAGCCAAGCTGCGCACCAGCCGGCCGGAGATGGAAGTGCGGCTGGTCGAGGCCCAGCCCCAGCGCTGCCTGGACCTGCTGCTCTCCGAGCGCATCGACCTGGCGGTGATCGTGGCCAGCCAGTCGCAGACCGGCACTCTGGTGCAGGCCCGGTTCGAGCAGACGGTCCTGCTTGATGACCCGCTGGATGTGGTGCTGCCTGCCGACCATCGGCTGGCAATGAACAAGTCGGTGTCCCTGGAGCAGCTGGCCGATGATCCGTGGATTACCGAAGCCGAGCACTCGGTGTACCGGGCGCTTTTTGTCGCCGCCTTCACCTCGCTGGGCGTCACCCCGCACATTGCCCATGAGGCAGTGGAGTGGGAAACCATGATTGCGTTCATCGGGGCCGGGCTGGGGGTCGGCTTGCTGCCGCGGCTGGCCACCTTGGGGAGCGTCGAGAATGTGGTGCGCCGTCGCATTACCGGTGTGGCCAAGCCCTCGCGCCGCATTGTCGCGGTCACCCGCAAGGGATCCCTGGGTTCTCCGATGATCGAGGAATCCTTGAAAATTCTGCAGGACACGGCCAAGGAAATTATTTCCCAGCGGTCAGCCGAAGAACTGGACTGATTTGCCGGGAAGAAACGACGGCGTCCGACGCTGATTGCGACGCAAGGCTATTGACATGGATCACACACATGAGGAGACTTTCCTACATCCGATTAGTATCCAACTGATATTTCATGCGAAAGGTCTGGCATGGGCAACCTAGCAGTAAGTTATGCAGGAGCGGGCAAAGTCGAGCTGATCGACACCCCGTACCCGGAATTCGAATTGAAGGATGGCCCGGGAGTCCACCCGGCCAACATCGGGCGCCAAGTCCACCACGGCGTCATCCTCAAGACCATCGCCACCAACATTTGCGGCTCTGACCAGCACATGGTCCGCGGCCGTACCACCGCACCGGAAGGCCTGGTACTCGGCCACGAGATCACCGGCGAGGTTGTGGAAGTCGGCCGCGACGTCGAATTCCTCAAGGTCGGCGACGTGGTTTCGGTGCCCTTCAACATCTCCTGCGGACGCTGCCGGAACTGCAAGACCGGGCAGACCGGCATCTGCCTGAACGTGAACCCGGATCGCCCGGGCTCCGCCTACGGCTACGTGGACATGGGCGGCTGGGTCGGCGGCCAGGCCGAGTACGTGCTGGTTCCGTACGCGGACTGGAACGCGCTGAAGTTCCCGGACCGCGACCAGGCCATGGAGAAGATCCTGGACCTGACCATGCTCTCGGACATCTTCCCTACCGGCTTCCATGGCGCAGTGGGCGCCGGCGTCACCGTCGGCTCCACCGTCTACGTGGCAGGTGCCGGTCCGGTGGGCATCGCCGCCGCCACCTCGGCGCAGCTGCTGGGCGCCGCAGTAGTCATCGTTGGCGACCTGAACGAAGACCGCTTGGCCCAGGCTCGCGCCATGGGCTGCGAAACCGTCAACGTTGCGCTGGGCGATCCTGCCGATCAGATCGAGCAGATCCTCGGCGTTCCAGAGGTCGACTGCGCCATTGACGCAGTGGGCTTCGAAGCCCGCGGCCACGGCCACGGCGCAGCCGCCGAACAGCCTGCCACCGTGCTGAACTCCATCATGGAGATCACCCGTGCCGGCGGCTCCCTGGGCATCCCGGGCCTGTACGTCACCGGAGACCCGGGCGCAGTCGACGAGGCCGCCAAGGTCGGTTCGCTGTCCATGCGCTTCGGCCTGGGCTGGGCCAAGTCCCACACCTTCGTGACCGGCCAATGCCCTGTAATGAAGTACCACCGTGGCTTGATGAATGCGATCTTGAACGACAAGGTCTCGATCGCCAAGAACGTGAACGCCACGGCGATCTCGCTGAAGGACGCTCCGAAGGGCTACGCCGAGTTCGACAGCGGCGTAGCAAAGAAGTTCGTGCTGGACCCGCACGGTCTGATCGGCGCCTGATACACGCGCCCATCTGAACTCGTGGCAGCAACCGGGCTGGAGAGCTGGCGTGCCAGCCCGGTTGCCTGCCAGCGCCTGCCCGGCCCGGGCCGGCGCACCCCCTCTACACCCTCAGCATCATGAAGCCACTCGTGATCTGGACACAGGCCGGCCGCCGCGGACCACACCCAACAGGCGCCCCGCCTCTTCCCCTCCCTGAAGGACATGCTATGAAGAGCACTGAGCAACCTGTCAAAGACCTCGTCAGCGAGCTGCATTCGGCGCGAAGACGAAGGCCCCGGCGCTATCTGAGCAGCGGCACCGACTATTGGGTATTCGGCATCGCAGGAATTCTCACCCTCGCGTTCATCGTGTGGGGCTTCGTCTCGCCCGCCGGCTTGGGCAGCGTCGCATCCACCGCCCTTGACTGGGTCATCACCAAAACCGGCTGGGTCTTTGTCATCGCGGCAACGGTCTTCACCATCTTTGTCCTGGTGGTCGCCGCAAGGAACTTCGGCCGCATCCCGCTGGGCAAGGACGATGAAAAGCCGCAGTTCAGCACGGTCTCATGGATCTCCATGATGTTTGCCACCGGCATGGGCATCGGCCTGGTGTTCTATGGGGTCGGCGAGCCGCTGTACTTCTACATGGTTCCGCCACCAGAAACCGTGGGCGGCCAGACGTCGGCCGCCGTGGGCACCGCCATGGGCACCACCCTGTTCCACTGGACGCTGTTCCCGTGGGCGATGTATGCCATCGTCGGCTTGGGCATGGCCTATGGCAGCTTCCGCCTGGGCCGCCCGCAATTGTTCTCCTCGATGTTCTCTTCCATCTTTGGCGAGCGCGCGGTCAATGGCTGGGGCGGGAAAACCATCAACATCTTGGCCATCTTGGCCACGCTCTTCGGCTCGGCCTGTTCGCTGGGCCTGGGCGCACTGCAGATTGGCGGCGGCATCCAGTCCGCAGGCATCATGAACTCCGTGGGCTCGGGAATCCTGGTCTTGATCATCGCCATCCTGACCGCGCTGTTTGTCGCTTCGGCCGTCTCCGGCATCGAGCGCGGCATCCAGTGGCTGTCGAACATCAACATGGTCCTGGCCGTTGCGCTGGCGCTAGTGGTCTTCATCGGCGGGCCGACGCTGTTCATCTTGAACGTCATTCCTAATGCCGTAGGCTCCTTCATCGCGGATCTGCCGCAGATGGCATCGCGCACCGCTTCCTCGGGCGACGGGGATATGGCCAGCTGGCTGTCCTCGTGGACCATTTTCTACTGGGCATGGTGGGTTTCATGGACCCCATTTGTGGGCCTGTTCATCGCGCGCATTTCCCGCGGCCGCACCATCCGCCAGTTTGTCACCGGCGTGCTGCTGGTTCCATCGGCGGTCACCCTGCTGTGGTTTGCGATCTTCGGTGGCGGTGCCATCGGCATCCAGGAGCGCGCAGAGCGCGGAGGAGACATGGCCCAGGCGCTGACCAGGATGGTGGACGGCGCACCGGATATCAACTTCGACTCGATCCTCTTCAGCCTGCTGGATAGCCTGAATCTTCCGGGATGGATTGCCACCGGCTTGATGGTTCTCACCGTCGTGCTGATCGCGATCTTCTTCGTCACCGGCGCGGACTCGGCTTCCATCGTGATGGGTGCCTTGAGCGAGCGCGGCGCCGAGGAGCCAACCAAGAAGTCGGTGATCTTCTGGGGCGTTTCGGTCGGTGCGGTGGCTGCCGTGATGCTGCTGGCCGGTGGAGATCATCCGGCGGCCGCACTGAACGGCCTGAAGAACATCACCATCGTTTCGGCTCTGCCCTTTGTGCTCGTGATGCTGCTGTTGTGCGTCGCGCTGTGGAAGGACTTGAGCCGCGACCCGCTGGTGCTTCGCGAAAAGGTGGCCCAGGAAGTCCTGGAGCAGGCCGTGGATGAAGGCATTGACCGCCATGCCGGCGAGCACTTCAGCCTGATGACTTCGGAACAGCCGATCGTCAAGGTTTCTGGCGACGAGCCGGTAATTCTTCCGGCTCCCGATGTGGGGCCAGTGGCAGCAGGAGAAGAGCTGGATGATGAACAGGGCGGGGAGCGGGATACCGATCTGGAACCGGAAGGTGCCGGCAGGTAATTGAAATACCCAGCGGCGCCCCTTGGCCTTTGGGCTAGGGGGCGCTGCGCAGCGCCTGCTCAAAGTGGGCGACATGCTCGGTGACCAGCTTTGCTGCCAAATCGGCGTCACCGTCCAGAATTGCCCGCAGCAGCGCCGAGTGCTCCTTGATGTGTTCGGCAATGGGCGGCATCTGGTCGATGACCAGGCACCAGATGCGCGTCACCAGGTTGTCCAGGCGCACGAGGGTTTCCTCAAGATGCTTATTGCCGGCGGCCTTGTAGATCAGCCGATGCATCTGGATATCCAGCAGCAGCAGGGAGCGCTGGTCGAGCGAGGGGTCCAGCGAGTCGATGCGCGCTAGATAGCCGTTGAGCTGGGCGCGGATTTCTGGATCCCTGTTGGCGGCGGCATTGCGTGCGGCTACGGGCTCCAGCACCTGGCGCATTTCGGAGATGTAGTTCAGCTCATGGAAATCCACGGCCGTGGCAAAGGTTCCCCGGCGTGGATAGGAAACCACCAGGTGGTCCGTCTCCAGGCGCTTGAGCGCTTCGCGCATCGGGGTGCGTCCGATGCCCAGTTCCTCGGCCAGTTGCGGTTCGTGGATCGGGTGGGTCGGAGCGATTTCAAGCAGCATCAAGCGATCGCGAAGTGCCGCGTAGGCGCGGTCCGCCATTGAGCCTTGTTCCGTAATGGTGCTTGAGAATTCCGTGGGCATTGAAAATTCGCTCTCTTCGCTGTTCAAATCTCATTTGCAATAGTCACAGAGTATCGCTTGCGCGGGGAATCTTTGATTTTTCCCCGCGAATTCGGCACATTTTGGACCAGAATTGCACTGAAATGCAACGCGTTCAGAGAACTTGAAAATCTCCGGGGAAATCTTGTTGACGCTGTGCTGGCTCGCACATAGTATTGTGATCAGCTATTGATATATCAGACTCTTGATCAGGATTTCCGGCTCATCAAAGCCAGGGATCACAAGGGTGGCCGGGGCGGCAACCAGCAACGGAGCAAAGCCTCGCTCAAGGACGGTTTGCAGTCCCAGGACCACAACACGCCACCATTATTTCTCAATCACCACCACGAGCCATGGCGAAGCTAGCGCTATCTCGGCGAATGCAAGGAGCGGCACGATGACCGAACCGAATAACAAATACGTCCTGACCTTCACCTGTGCCGAGCGCGCGGGTATCGTGCATGCGGTCACCGGCCTGCTATTGACTCATCATGGCAACATTCGGGAACTCAAGCAGCATGACGACCAGCGCTCCGGCACCTACTTCCTGCGCATTGAATTCGAGATTTCTTCCAGCGAAGGCAACGACCTGGACATCGCCGACCTCGAATCCAATCTCAAGGACTTGGCCGAAGAGCACGAGGCAAGCTGGGGCCTGCGCCCTGCGGGCCAGAAGAAGCGCGTGCTGATCATGGTCTCCAAGTTCGGCCACTGCCTGCACGACCTCCTGTTCCGTTCGCGGATCGGCGAACTGCCAGTGGAAATCGCCGCAGTGGTTTCCAACCACCCGGATCACCGCCAGCAGGTTGAGTGGAACGGCATCCCCTTCTTCCACGTACCAGTTACCGCTGCCACCAAGCCTGAAGCAGAAGACAAGCTGATGGAACTGGTGGACCGCTTCGATGTGGATCTGGTCGTGCTGGCCCGCTACATGCAGATCCTCTCTGATGACTTGACCCGCAAGCTCAGCGGACGAGCCATCAACATCCACCACTCATTCCTGCCATCGTTCAAGGGCGCGAAGCCTTACCACCAGGCCTTCGAACGCGGCGTGAAAACCGTCGGTGCCACCGCGCACTACGTGAACAGCGAACTGGATGAGGGTCCAATCATCACCCAGAAGGTGCAGGAAGTGGACCACAGCTACGAGCCTGAGCACCTGGTCGCCGCTGGCCGCGACACCGAGTGCAAGGCATTGTCGGATGCAGTTCGCTGGCACTGCGAGGACCGCGTCTTCCTGGACGGTTCGCGCACGGTCGTGCTGCGCTAGATCAGCCAAAAACGCCGAAAGCCAATCACGGATTAATGTTTCCGTGATTGGCTTTCGACGTTAATCCGTATTCTGTTTTGCTTGCGGGCTCGAGGTCGAAACCACTAATAATCTGCCGGCTTCCGCCACGTGGTGCAGAGGCATTGGCGGTGCGGCACTTGTTCCGGGTCCGCCGAAGCGCGACATGGTGGATATCGGCTATCACCAGGCCTAGCCGCCTTGTTGAGCGCCAGGGAACTCCACCCGTGGTTGGAAGGACCGCGGTCAAACCTCGTTCTTGGCCATGAGGACGCCCAGGTGCATGCAGGTCTAGTCTTGAAAGTGGATCAAACCGAACAACATTTCTTGAAGGACTTTAATGAGCCGCTTTTCTTCTTCCGATCTCTCTCGTAGCGTTGCCCGGGTTTCAGCGAGTACCGCCATGTTGGCGCTAGCCGCGGGCCTGGCCGGATGCGGCGCCGTCGAATCCTGGGATAAAGCCACAGCTGACGCATGGTCCGTGACCTATGAAGTCACCGTTGCCGGAGGCTCGGGCGACAGCCTGAAGGACGTGTCCTACCTTGAAGCCGAAAAGCGCGGCGAAGACTCGACCGAAGTGACAGAAGATTCCGTGGCGACAACGGACGACGCAAAGAAGAAGGCAAGCAGTATCTGGTCGGTAGAGAGCATGGTGACAGCTCAAAAGGATGCCTCCATCGCGGCGACACCCGCTCAAGGCGGCACCGCAACCTGCCGAATTCTTCTTGACGGAGTCAAGGAAATCGCTTCGGAAACCGGTGCTCCGGGCGAGCGCGTGCAGTGCGAAGCCACCACTCCCGCCTTTAAGAAGTAGCTGTATCCCTGCGCCTCTTGGCGCTTCGGTTGAGTGCTGGCTCGAAGCTGTTGTTCAGCGAACTCCAGCATTTTGGCGGGCTTTCTGAGATCTCCTGCACAGCCGGAACAGAGCTGCCGCGATAGAATGGCAGTTAGCCTTCTTGGGCAATACGCACGACGGAAATGGGACATGCAACTGTGAGCAGTGGAATGGATAGTGGTTCAACTGGCCCAGTCCATGCTGCTCGAATCCAGGCCCAACCCGGTCCAGGAGCTCCCAAATTCACTGAAATCCCCTCCTTTCTCCATCGCATTTGGCGGTTGAGCCATGCACGGGTATTCCGCTATCTCCTGGTGATCAGCGTGATCCAGCTGGTGAACGGCCTGGGCGTCTTGCCTTCCATCAGGTACCTCTTTGGCCTGGCTTTGGAAGCCAGCCATTTGGAAAACGTCACCGATCGCACCTACACCGTGCTTTTGAGCCAGCCGATCTCGGTGCTGCTGCTTCTTGCCATAGCGGTGCTGGCCCTGGCCGCGGTCAGCTTGCAGTTCGTGGCACTGATCGTCATGGTCAACCGGCAGCAGTCCGGCCGCCCGCCCAATCTTGCCGAAATGTTCGCGGACACCGTGACCTGTCTTGGCAGGCTGCTGCGCTATCCATCGCCACTGCTGATGGTCTACTTCTTCCTGGCCTTGCCGCTAGGCGGCCTGGGGCTGTCCTCGGTGCTGATTCAGGGTGTGGGCATTCCTCCCTTCGTCACCCGTGAATATTTGAAGGTTCCGCTCAGCACGGCAATTTACGTGCTGCTGATCGGCTCAATCCTCTGGGTGAACCTCCGCCTGATTCTGGCCTTGCCCTTGATGGTGATCGGCGAGAAGAAATCGCTGGCTGCCCTGGGCGGAAGCCTGCGCGCAACGCATAAGAACTTCTTCAGGTACCTGGCCCTGGTTGGACTGCCCCTCGGGGTGGCGGCGCTGGTCGCCTCGTTCCTGGTGGAATTCCTGGTCTGGGTTTCCGACCATGCTTCGAACCTTGCCAGCGGGCAAAGCTCGGCATTGGTTTCAAGCTTGTGCATCGGGCTGGGCCACACGCTGGGATTCATGATCATCGGCGCCGCGACCGTGGTCGCACTCCAAATCCTGGTCGCGCTGACCCGCGATCGGCTGGGGCTCGCCTCGGTATTTGAAGTGCACAACAAGCAGCGCCAAAGCATGCAGGCCCGTGCTGCACGGGCATCGGCGGGAGCGGTCGCATTCGGCCTGGCTGTTGCGGTGAGCTTCTATGCGACACCTGCATTGGGCCAGACTGTATCCAGTGCCGAAGACACCCTGATCTTTGCCCACCGCGGCTATTCGGCCGGTGGCGTGGAAAACACCCTTGGCGCGCTGGATGCGGCGGCTGAACATCATGCGGATTACGTTGAAGCAGATTTCCAGCAGACCAAGGACGGCCACTTTGTCGCCAGCCATGACACCAACTTGCTAATGGTTTCCGGGGTTAATAGGAATATCTATGAGATGACCCTGGCAGAAGTCCGGAAGGTCAGGGTGCGCGAAGGCGGATTCTCCGACCATATTCCCACCATGCAGGAATACCTTGAGCATGCCGATGAGCTCGGGATTCCGGTGCTGGTGGAGCTCAAGGTGACCGGGCACGAATCCAAGGGATATCTGCGCAGTTTCCTCGAAGATGTCGACGCAACGGGGACCACGACGAAGAACATCTATCATTCGTTGAGCCCAGCGGCGGTCAAGGGGATCAAGCGCGCCCGTCCGGAGCTGCGCGTCGGGCTGACCGTGGCCATGAGCGTGGGCAAGCTGCCACGGGTGAACTGCGATTTCTACACGCTGGAGCAAGCCTCGTTCCGTCCCGAGCTCTTGGACCAAGCCCATGAGCAGGGCCAAGACGTGTACGTTTGGACGGTTAATGACGAGTCCACGATTCGCGAATTGTTGAGCCTGCCGGTGGACGGAATTGTCACCGACAGCGTCGAAATGGCGATCAATGATCGGCAGATGGTGGCCACGAACCCGGCCTCGGATTACCGTGTGGGCTATGCGCTGGCGTACCTGGATCTCTTCCGCTAAGCCGTTGATGATCGCGCATGCCTGGGAATGGGATTCATGCAGCTAGGGCATGCGCATGGGCCATTGCCAAGCCCCGATGTGAATCAGCGGATTTCACGGCGTTGCCCGCCGGGGAAACAGCGCTCGAAGCGGGCGGTGAATGTGGTTGGTCTCGGCGTGGCAATCGCTTGGCCGGGTGCACTGCGAGGGGCAGTATCCTAAGACCAGGAGCGCAGCCCGGATGTTTGCGCTATTGGCGTTTCCCAGTGCCCTGCAATGAATTCCCCACCCCTGTTGCGCATAAGGCGTAGGTAGATTAGCCTTGTCAGACAATCTGCAATTGAAAGTTGGTTCTGGTGGTCAAAGCAACCGCGGGTAATCTGCAACCGCAAGCAGGATTCGAGCCTGTGGCAACCATGTCTCGACGCGACGCAGCGGTGATTGAAATTCGCCGGGCCATTGTCCTGGGACGGGTGAAGCCCGGTGAAAAGTTGACCGAAGTGCAGATGTCGGAATGGCTGAATGTCAGCCGCCCGACGGTCCGCGAAGCCTTGAACAAGGTGGTCCAGGAGGGGCTGGTCATCCAGGAGCCCTATCGCGGGCTGCGCGTGGCATCCATGGATGACTCCATGCTGATTGATCTGGCCAGGACGCGCATGGCGCTGGATACCTTGGCGATCGACGGGATCCTTGCCGATGAAAGCGGGCAACGCTGGAACAAGGTCGAGGAGGGGTGGCAGCAGTACAAGAAACACGCTTTCGACCCCGATCCGTTTGTGCAGCACATGGGCCATCTGGCCTTCCACGAATCCATTTGGGCAGGATCCGATAATTCCATGCTGCTCAAGCTCTGGCCCGTGACCAGGGCGCACATGACGATCGCGCTCGCGCAGGACCAGGCGATTCGCCAAGATCCAGAACGCGCGTATCACGTGCATGAATTGCTGATGGGCGTGCTGCGCTCAGGCGATCGCGAAGCCATACGCGAAGCGCTGGAAGAGCACACCATGCATAGCGTCAAGGAACTGCTGGAACTCATAACCGACAAGGAGAATTCATAAGTGCGCATTCTAGTTGTAGGAGCTACCGGGCATATTGGCCGCGTCGTCGCTAGTGAACTGGCGCAACGCCATGAGGTGCTCCAGGTTTCCCGTACCTCGCAGATCAGCGTGGATCTGACCGACCCCGGGTCCATTGCCGAAATGTACGCCCGGATTGGGACGGTGGATGCGGTGATTTCCTGCACCGGCAAGGCGCCGTTCAAGCCGCTGGATCAGCTGAGCCGGGAGGACTTCCTCGGCGGCTTCGCAGATAAGGCGCTGGGCCAGATCGAGCTGGTGCGGCAGGGATTGGATCATCTGGCCGAGGGCGGTTCGTTTACCGTCACCTCCGGAATTTTGGCAAGGGAGCCAATACGCACCGGGGCCGCGTCCTCGGCGGCCAATGGAGCGCTGGAGTCATTTGTCATGGCGGCCTCGGCGGAGCTGCCACGCGGGCTTCGCCTCAACGCGGTGAGCCCCAGCGTGCTGCAAAGCGCTCCGGGCTATCACGGCGCCTTCCCTGGCTTTGAGCAGGTGACCGACGAGCAGGTTGCCCGTGCCTACGTGCGCTCGGTCGAAGGTGTGGAAACGGGGAAAATATTCAAGGTCGGCTAATGCCGCCAATGAGCTGAAAGGGCCACGGTTCGCCGTGGCCTTTTTTGTGCCCGGAATCAAGCGGATCCCGGCATGAGGTGCCGGCCGCGCGCAGTGCCCGGATGTCATGCGGGCTGCGCCAGGACGCGCAGCGAAGAATTTCCGACTTTCTTTCCCAAGGTCTAGACGTGGCGCGGGTCACGGGCTAAGCTCATTAGCAACGTCAGATTGTTTGACAATCAATCAATCTGAATGGAAGAGATTTGATTGCAATTGAATGGTCTGGAGCCTGCAAAGATGCAGGCGCAATAGCTAGGGATGCAGCTCGTTCGGAATCTTCCGAAGCGTTTTCTGCGTGCCACTGATTTGCCAGGGAAACATCATGACTAAGACAAGCAAAGTCGTACTATCCATCCTGCTGGTCCTTGTTGTCGGCCTCGTCGGCGGCTACTTTGGATCCGGCTTGCGCGGGGGAAGCTCAGGCTCAGGCTCGAGCGCCGCCGCCGGCCAAGGCGCGTGGCTGGAGAAAATTCGCAAGCAAGGCGAATTGCGTGTCGGCATCGCTTCGGCTCCGCCAATGACGGGCGAACAGCCAGACGGAACCATGGGAGGACCCAATGTCCTGCCGCTGAAGAAGCTCGCAGAAGAACTCGGCGTCAAGTTCGTTCCGGTAGCCGCTGAATGGAGCAAGATGGTCGCAGGCCTGCAGGCTGGGCGCTTCGACGTCGCGGCCTACCTGGATTCGACCTCCGAGCGTTCGCTGGCCATCCAGTTCACCGACATGGTCTACCAGTACGAAGGAGCCTGGCTGGTGCGCGCGGACTCGGACCTGAAGAGCACCGATGACGTAGTGAAAGCCGGCAAGGTGGCCATGGCCACCGGCACCTCCTACGAAAAGGTGATCGGCGACCTCGGCGTAGATGTCCTGGGATCCGAGAGCGTTCCACAGGCGGTCACGGCCATGAAGGCCGGCCGGGCCGACGCGGTCTTTGCGGACCTGCCGACGCTGGCCAACGCCGCGCAGCAGGACAAGTCACTGAAGGTCGTCCTTCCCAAGCCATCGCTGTACCTCCAGGACTCCAACTACGGCGTCAAGGACGACATCGACCAGCGGTCCCTGCAGGTGCTGAACATCGCCATCCGCACCGCCCAGAATGACGGGTCATTGCGCACAGCCTTCGAAAAGGCCGGCGTCATCACCCCCGAAACCCTCGGCGACCTGGAGATGGACTAGCCCGGGATCGGGACTAGGAGAAAATCATGGACTACAACTTTGATTGGTCGGTCGTCACCTCGAATTTCCCGAGGCTGCTCGAAGCGATGGGGATGACCATCCAGATCACGATCATCGTGATCGTGCTGAGCATGGCCCTGGCAGTTCCGCTGGCCTTGCTGCGCATGTCCAAGATCGAGGTCGTGCGCTGGGCCGCACAGCTGTATATCGAAATCTTCCGCTGCACCCCGTTGCTGGTCCAGCTGTTCTGGATCTACTATGTGCTGCCGCCGCTGACCGGGATCACCATCCCGGGGATGCTCTCGGCCATCATCGCCCTGACCGCCAACCTGACCGCGTTCATGGCCGAGGCCTACCGCTCGGGATTCCAGGCGGTTCCCGAGGAGCAGGTCGAAGCCGGCGAAATGCTGCGGCTGAACCGGTGGCAGCAGATCCGGCACATCATCATCCCGCAGGCCCTGCGCCAGCAGCTGCCGGTGATCATGTCGCTGAACATCTCGATCTTCAAGGACACCGCGCTGGTGTCAACGATCGCCGTCGCGGACCTCATGTTCACCGCGAACAAGATCGCTTCCGAGTCCTACCGGGCACTGGAAGTCCTGTCCACCGCCGCCCTGATGTACTTCATCATCGCCTTCCCGGCCTCGCTGGTGCTGAGCAAGATCGAACGCAACATGCTTGAAGGAAACAAGAAGGGCAGCACCAAGAAGACCTTGCTGCGACCGAAACTGGCGGTTGCCGGAAAGATGGGGGCCTCATCATGAGCGAAACGAGCCTGGCACACAATATCTCCGCCGGCATCGGCGAGGTCCTGGTCTCCGCCCGCGGGCTGGAAAAGAGCTTCGGGCCGATCCAGGTCATGCGCAATGTCGACTTCGACATGCACGCCGGGGACATCACCGTGATCATCGGCAAGTCCGGATCCGGCAAGTCGACCCTGCTGCGGGCCTTGGCCGGATTGACGGACCCGGACCAGGGCAGCATCGAATTCGACGGGCAGAGCGTCTTCGAGAACGGCAAGCGCACCGCCGCCTGGAACAAGGTCAACTCCCATGTAGGCATGATCTTCCAGAGCTACACCCTGTGGCCGCACATGGACGTGCTGAACAACCTGGTCCTCGCCCCGCGCAAGAAGCTCGGGCTTTCGGCCTCCGAAGCCAAGGACCGCGCCGAAAAGGCCCTGGCCGAGGTGGGCATGGCCCGGCACCTGCGCTCCAAGCCGATCCAGCTCTCCGGCGGCGAGCGGCAGCGCGTGGCCATCGCCCGGGCGCTGATGATGCAGCCGAAGATGCTGCTCTGCGACGAGATCACCAGTGCCCTGGATCCACCCGTCGCGGCCGAGGTGCTCGACGTGCTGCGCCGGCTGAAGGAAGAAGAAGGCATCGCCATCGCCCTGGTCACCCACGACATGGCTTTCGCCTCGAAGGCGGCGGACCGCCTGGTCTTCTTCCACGAGGGCGAAATCGCGGTGAACACCACCCCGGACGAGGCATTCAACCGCACCGAGAACGAAGAATTGAAGAAATTCGTTGACGCGGTCCGCTTCTAGGCGGAACGCAGCAAGCAAAGGCAACCACGGAAGGACATCACCACAGTGCACACCCTAGTCATCGGCGGCGGCATCATCGGCCTGACCCAGGCCTACCATCTGGCCCGCGAGGGCGAACAGGTCACCCTGGTCGATGCCCGGGCCACCGGCCTGGGCGCCAGCGAGGTCAACGCCGGCTGGGTCGTTCCGGCCGAGGCCGCTCCGGTCCCCGGACCCGGAGTGGTGCTCCAATCCATGAAATGGATGCTGCGCCCGGATTCCCCGCTCTACATCCGCCCCTCGCTGGACCCGGCCTTCGCCAAGTTCATGCTGGGCATGTGGGGCAAGTCCAACCGCAGCGCGCAACGCGCCGGCTTTGACGGGCACCTGCGGCTGGCCCAGGACACCGTGGAGATCTTCGACGAGTACCAGGCAGACGGCATCAGCTTCGAGATGCATTCCGAGGGCCTGCTGATGGCCTTCACCCAGCAGGAAATCCTGGAACACCACCTGGGCAACCTGGATCTGCCACGCTCCTACGGGCTGGACCCGCAGGTGCTGCTCGGCGATGACGTGCGCAACCACGAACCATTGCTGGCCGATGTCATCCGCGGCGGCATCTACTACCCGAAGGAACGCCACCTTGATCCCGGGGCGCTGTGCAGGTCGCTGCACGCCAAGCTCGTTCAGCTCGGGGTGGACATCGTGGAGAACGCCCCGCTGCAGTCCGTGCAGCACAGCTCGGGCAAGATCAACTCGGTGACCGCCGGGGGACGCACGCTGCGCGCGGACAACTACGTGCTGGCCACTGGGGCCTGGACCGGGGAGCTGTCCAAGCTCTTCGGCCTGCGCCTGCCGGTGCGCCCGGGCAAGGGCTATTCGGTCGAGGTGGACCCGCTGCCGCTGCGCGGAGCGACCAACCTCTGGGACGCCAAGGTGGCCATCACGCCCTTCGAATCGAGGCTGCGCATCGCCGGAACCATGGAATTCGGCGGACTGGACGAGGACATCAACCAGGTCCGCGTGGATGCCATCCTGCGTGCCCCGGCCAAGTACCTGCGCGGATTCACCGTGCCGGAGCACAAGGTGGAAGCCAAGGCGGGCATGCGCCCGATGACCCCGGACGGCTTGCCGATCATGGGCCAGCTGCCCCGCTTCCAGAACGGCTATGTGTCCACCGGGCACGGCATGCTCGGGGTCACCCTGGCACCGGCCAGCGCCGAGGCGCTGACCCAGCTGATCCGCACCGGCCGCCGCCAGCCGAAACTGAACATCTTCGACCCGGCGCGTTTCGCGCGCTCCCACTGACAACCAAAAGCAAAACCCAAGGAAAGGAACACATCGACATGTCGAACCGTGCCAAGAAAGAACTCAAGGGCATCCTTGCCGCCGTCACCACCCCGTTCACCGCTGATGGCAGCGCCCTGGACGAGGCGAACCTGCGCGGCCAGGTCGAGCGCCTGATCGCCGGAGGCATCCACGGCATCGTGCCCACCGGCACCTCCGGGGAATTCCTCTCGCTCAGCGACGAGGAATACCGCCGGGTCATCGAGCTGTATGTGCAAGCCGCCGCCGGGCGCATCCCGGTGATTGCCGGTGTCGGAGCGATGACCAATGCGAAGGCCATCGAGCTGGCCCAGCACGCCGAGCGCGTGGGCGCCGATGCGATCATGCTGGTTCCGCCCTTCTACGACCCGATGACCTTCGAGAACCTCAAGGCCTTCCTGAAGGACGTGGCCGAATCCATTACCCTGCCGATCGTCTACTACAACGTTCCCGGCGCCACCGGCATTGCGCTGTCCGCCGAGGAAATTGCCGAACTCGGCGAGATCGAGGGCCTGGACTACCTGAAGAACACCAGCGATGACGCCGTGGGACTGACCGAATTGCTGGTCAAGCACACGGACAAGATCAAGGCCTTCAATGGCTGGGACACCCTGACCTTCCTGGGCGTCAGCCTCGGGGCGGAAGCCTCGGTGTGGGGCGCCGCCGGCGTGGTGCCCGAACTGGCCGCCCGCTTCTGGGACACCCTGGCCGTGCGCAAGGACCTCGAAGCGGCCCGCGAGCAGTGGAAGAGCCTCTGGGAGATCTCCGACTTCCTCGAATCGGTGCCCTACCCGGCAGGCCTGAAGGCCGGGCTGGAACTGATCGGCCACCCGGCCGGGCCGGTGCGCGCCCCGCTGCAGGAACTCTCGGCAGCCGACAAGGCGCGGTTCGAGGCCATCCTTGCCAAGGCCGGCGTCCTGCCTGTATCTGCTTAATCATGGAATATATCGACACTATCGAGGTGCATGCCGAGGGCGAACCCGGCCGCATCATCCTCAACGCCGCGGACCTGGTCAAGGGCGAAACCATGGCCGAAAGGCTGGCCTACTGCAAGGAGCACCTTGACTGGCTGCGCAAGCTGGTGCTCCACGAGCCGCGCGGCTACCCGGCGTTGTGCGCGGTGCTGCTGCTGCCGCCGGTGAACGAGGGCAGCGACTTCGGCATCATCGTGCTGGAGCAGGGCGGGTTCACCCCGATGTCGGGCTCCAACACGATCTGCGCGGTCACCGCGGCGATCGAGGGCGGCCTGGTCCAGGCCCGCGGCGAGCAAACCACGGTAGTGATCGATACGGCCGTCGGGGTCGTCACCGCGCAGGCCGCGGTGCGCCCCGACGGCAAGGTCCAGTCGGTCACGGTTCTCAACGTCCCGTCCTTCGCCGTGCAGATCGACGCGCCGCTGCTGTTGCCGGAGTACGGGCAGGTGCTGGTGGACGTGGTCTTCGGCGGGCAGTTCTTCGCCCAGCTGGACCTCTCCCAGCTGGGACTGGAGCTCGACCCGGACCGGGGCAAGGAGCTGGCCCGGCTGGGCGCCATGGTGAAAATGGCCGCCGCGCAGCAGCTGCGCGTTGCGCATCCGCTCTTCGAGCAGATCAACGAGGTGGCCCTGGTGATGCTGCATTCGGGTGCCCCGGCACCGGGCAAGCGCAATCAGAACACCGTGGTGCTCTCCAACGGCGTGCTGGATCCGCAGGATCCCGCCAGCTGGGTGGGCGTGCTGGACCGCTCCCCGTGCGGCACTGGCACCAGCGCCCGCATGGCGGCGCTGCACGCCCGCGGCCAGCTGGCCCTCGGCGAGGACTTCGAGCATTTCAGCATCATCGGCTCGAAATTCACCGGACGGCTGATCGGGACCGAAGAGGTGGCCGGCCGCCAGGCGGTGCGCCCCACCATCACCGGCCGCGGCTGGATCACCGGCCGCGCGCAGTGGAGCGTGCACCCCGAAGACCTCTTCCCGCAGGGCTACACGCTCTCGGACATCTGGGCCCCGCAGGCCCGCGGAAACAAGGCCGGGAACCCCCGGCCCCAGCAGCAAATGAACCAGTAAATGCACAAGGAAATGAGGAGCAGACCATGAGCGCAACCACGCTTGGCACCCTGGCTCAGGGCCAGTTCATCAACGGACAGGCCAGCGAAGGCACCAGCGGCCAGTACAGCGATATCATCAACCCGTCCACTGGCGAGCTGATCGTGCAGCTGCAGCTGGCCGGCACGCAGGATGTGGATCGCGCGGTCGCCGCGGCCAAGGCCGCCTTCGGGCCCTGGTCCACCACCACCCCCGGCGAGCGCTCCGCGGTGCTGGCCAAATTCGCCCGGCTGATGGAGGAGCATGCGGAGCAGTTCGCGCAGCTCGAATCCCGCCAGTGCGGCAAGCCGATCCGGCTGACCCGCGAATTCGACGTGCCGGGCACCATCGACAATATCGACTTCTATGCCGGGGCCGCGCGCAACCTGGACGGCAAGGCCACCGCCGAATACTCGCCGGATCACACCTCCTCGATCCGCCGCGAGGCCATTGGCGTGATCGGCTCCATCAGCCCGTGGAACTACCCGCTGCAGATGGCCGCCTGGAAGGTGCTTCCGGCCATCGCCGCGGGCAACACCATTGTGCTCAAGCCGGCGGAGATCACGCCGCTGACCACCACGCTGTTTGCCCAGATCGCCGCGGAAGCCGGACTTCCCGATGGGGTGTTCAACGTGGTGGTGGGCAAGGGCTCGACCGTGGGCGCCTACCTGCTGCGCCACCCGGACGTGGACATGCTCTCCTTCACCGGCTCCACCTCGGTGGGGCGCACCGTGCTGGATGCGGCGGCCACCACCGCCAAGCGCGTGCACCTGGAACTGGGCGGCAAGGCGCCCTTTGTGGTCTTCGAGGACGCCTACCTGCAGGCCGCCATCCACGGCGCCGTGGCCGGATCCCTGATCAACGCCGGACAGGACTGCACCGCGGCCACCCGCGCCATCGTGCATTCGAGCCTGTACGAGGAATTCATCCAGGGCGTCGCCGCGCTCTACGCCAAGGTCGCCGTGGGAGATGTCAGCGATCCAGCCACCGACATGGGTTCGCTGGTGTCCCAGGCGCACCGCGACAAGGTGGCCGAGATGGTCGAGCGCGCCCGCGGCTACGCCCGGGTCGTCGGCGGCGGCATTCCCGAAGGCGAGCACTTCGCCAACGGCAGCTACTACCTGCCCACCCTGGTGGCCGACGCGGCCCCGGACTCGGAGATCTTCCGCGAGGAGGTCTTCGGCCCGGTGCTGGCCGTCACCCCCTTCGACACCGACGACCAGGCCATCGAGCTGGCCAACGACACCCCCTACGGGCTGGCCGCCAGCGCCTGGACCACCAATGTGTACCGGGCCAACCGGGCCACCCGCGAAATACGCTCGGGCTGCGTCTGGGTCAATGACCACATCCCGATCATCTCGGAGATGCCGCACGGCGGCATGAAGCAGTCCGGCTTCGGCAAGGACATGTCCGCCTATTCGCTGGATGACTACACCGTCGTCAAGCACGTGATGTTCGATTTGACCGGCGACGCCAAGAAGGAATGGCACCGCACGATCTTCACCGGCTAGCGGGAACCGAAGCCGCAGCACGCAGAGCAACGAGCAGACGAGGACGTGGATCACATCACTATCGACAAATTTCTCGAGGATCGCTTCGGGCCCTTCGCCCAGGCGCTGTCCGACATCATATTTTTCGAAATTCCGCTCTTCGGCACGAAGGTGCCGGTGATCATCGCCTGGCTGGTGGTCTGCGGGCTGTTCTTCACCATCTGGCTGCGCGGGCTGAACATCCGCGGCATGAAGCACGCCATCGACCTGGTGCGCGGCAAGCGCCGCCAGCCCCATGCCCAGGGCGAAGCCAGCCACTTCCAGGCGCTGGCCACCGCGGTGTCCAGCACGGTGGGGCTGGGAAATATCGCCGGGGTGGCCATCGCCATCAGCATCGGCGGGCCCGGGGCGGCGTTCTGGATGTTCGTTGCCGGGTTCTTCGCCATGTCCACCAAGATGGCCGAGTGCCTGCTGGGCGTGGCCTTCCGGCAAATTGTCGACGGCAAGGTCTCTGGCGGGCCGATGTACTACCTGCGCAGCGGCATGGCCTATCTGGGCCACCGCCGGCTCGGCGCCTTCCTCGCGGCGGGCTGGGCGCTGTGCATGATGGTGGCGGCGCTGGGCACCAACGCCTTCCAGTCCAACCAGGCCACCGCCCAGATCGTGGCGGTCACCGAAGGCACCGCCGCCGGCCGGTTCCTGGCCGAGAACGGCTGGCTGGTGGGGGCCGGCTTCGCGGTGCTCACCGGCGCGGTGATCATCGGCGGGATCCGCTCCATTGCCAAGGTCACCTCGGTGCTCGTGCCGGTGATGGCGCTGCTCTACTTCACCGGATGCATGGTGGTGCTCGCCGTGCACTTCGCGGACATTCCCGGGGCCATCGCCGAAATTGCCACCTCCGCCTTCAACCCGCAGGGCGTGGCCGGCGGTGCGATCGGCGCGCTGATCATCGGCTTCCAGCGTGCCACCTTCTCCAACTCCGCCGGGGTGGGCGATGCCCCGATCGCCCACTCGGTGGTGAAGACCAACCGCCCGGCCACCGAAGGGCTGGTGGCCAGCCTGGAACCCTTCATCGACACCGTGATCCTGTGCTCCACCACCGCGCTGACCATTGTGGTTACCGGGACCTGGCGCACTCCGGATAGCGAAGAGGTTGGGGGCATTGCGCTGACTTCGCGGGCCTTCGAGTCCGTGGCCTGGTGGTTCCCGCTGGTGCTGGCCGTCGCCGTGGTGCTTTTCGCGTTCTCCACGATCCTGAGCAACTCCTATTACGGGATGAAATCCTTCGCGTACTTCTTCAAGGACAACCGGGCCGCCGAAATCGCCTACAAGCTGGTCTTCCTGTGCTTCACCGTCATCGGGGCCGCAGTCTCGCTGGGACCGGTGATCTCCTTCGCGGATTCGATGTTCTTCCTGATGTCCGTATTCAACGTGGTGGGCCTGTACTTCATGGCCAAGCTGATCCGCCGCGAGTTCCTGGACTACTGGTGGCGCTACAAGCACGGCTGCCTGGACCTGGAGCTGCTCACCGAGCCGGTGGATATCACCGCGCACCGGGAACCGGCCCGCCTGCGCTAGGAAGCGCACGCGGACAGGAATCGAAAGGAAAGAGGAAGCATGGAAGAGATCCAGACCTTCGGCGCCCGCCGTTTCGAGGGCAAGACGGCCGTGGTCACCGGTGGCGCCGGCGGCATCGGATCAGCCATCTGCGCCCGGCTGGCCGCCGAGGGCGCGCGCGTGGTGATCGCCGATGCCGATGAGGCCCCGGCCAACGAACTGGCCCGGGAATTGCGCGCGGCAGGATTCCAGGCCACCGCCAGCGCTTTCGACCTGCTGGATGCCGGGGCCTGTGCCGGCGCCATCAACCAGGTGCTGGCCGAGCACGGCCGGATCGATGTGCTGGTGAACAACGCCGGGGTCAACCGGCGCGGAACGCTGCTGGAGATCACCGACGCGGCGTGGGAGCTGTCCTTCGCGGTGAACCTGGATTCGCTGTACCGCTTGTCCAGGCTGGTGCTGCCAGCGATGCAGGCGCAGGGCGGCGGGGCCATTGTGAATACCGCGAGCCAGTGGGGGATCAGCCCGGCTCCCGGGCATATTGCCTACAACGTCTCCAAGGCCGCCGTCATCGCGTTCACGAAGAACCTGGCACGGGACTACGCCCCGGAGCAGATCAGGGTCAATGCCATTGCCCCGGGCGAGGTGCTCACTCCCATGGTTGAGGCCGGGCTGGCGCGCAGCGGACGCACGGTGGAGCAGCTCGATGCGCTGGTTCCCTTCGGGCGGGTGGGCCGGCCGGCGGAAATTGCCGCGCTGGTGGCCTTCCTGGCCAGCGACGAGGCCCCCTACCTGTGCGGCAGCGTCGTGGAAATCACCGGCGCCCAGGCGGTGGCGTGATGAGCGGGCTGCTTGCGGGCAAGAACCTGGTGATCACCGGTGCCTCGCGCGGCATCGGGCTGGAGATGGTGCGCGCCGCGCACCGCGAGGGCGCACGCATTGTGGCCCATGCCGGGCGCAGCGCCCACACCGCGGCGCTGCTGGCCGGTGAATTCGACGGCCGGTTCACCGCGCTGGCCGCCGACCTGTCGCAGCGGCCGGCCCGGGCGCAATTCTTCGCCGCAGCGGCGGCGGCCCTGGGCCAGGTAGACGTGCTGGTCAACAATGCCGGGGCCTGGCTGGATTCGCCGGTGGATGACCCGCAGGCCTGGGCCGAGGGGTGGGCGAAGAACCTTGAGCTGAATCTGCAGGCTCCGGCGGATCTGTGCCGGGAGGCCATCGAGCACTTCCGCGAGCATGGCGGCGGTGCGATCATCAACGTGACCAGCCGGTCCGCCCACCGGGGCGATGACGCCGAGCACCTGGCCTACGGGGCCGCGAAGGGCGGGCTGCAGTCGCTGACCAAGGGCATTGCCCGCGGGTACGCCAAGGAGGGGATCCTCGCCTACGCCATCTCCCCGGGCTGGGTGGCCACCGAGCTGTCCAGCCACTTGGCCGCCGACGACCCGTCCATTATGGCCCTGCCCATGGGGGAAATGACTCCGGCAAGCGATGTCGCCGAGCTGGCGGTCTTCCTGGCCAGTGGCCGGTCGCGGCATCTGACCGGGGCTACGGTGGATATTACCGGCGCCGACTATGTGCGCTGAGCGGTGATCACGCTCCTGCGGGACAGCGCGGACTGGATATTGGAAGAAGAGCATAAGGAGCAAGCATGAGTGATGGCACCAGGCCAGAAGGCGAAACGGCCTTTGGATCGCACCAGCTGCGCGGCTTCATTGAACGCTGCATGCACGCAGTTGGCGCAAGCGCCGGGGACAGCGCCTATATGGCCCGCCACCTGATCGCCTCGGAACTGGCCGGGCATCCCTCCCATGGGTTGCGCCGGCTGCCCGAATATGTGGACCGCTCGGTAGCCGGGATCACCAATGCGGCGGCCAAGAGCACGATTGAGAAGGATCGCGGGGCCCTGGTGGCCATGAACGGCCAGCGCACCCACGGGCATTTTGCCTTGCGCGATGCAACGCAGCTCGCAGTGGAACGGGCGAAGGAGCATGGCATCAGCGCGGTCGCGGTGCGCAATAGCGATTTTGCCGGACGCTTTGCCCCGTTCTGCGAGGACGCTGCCGAGCAAGGCGTCATCACCCTGGTCTTCGGGAACAACAACGGCTCGCTGCAGTCGGTGCTCCCGCCCGGCGGAACCCAGCCCCGGTTGTCGACCAACCCCATAGCCGCCGGTGTGCCCCGGGCCAAGGCGCCTCATCTGGTGCTGGACTTCGCTACCAGCGAGGTGGCATCGGGCCGGCTGCATTTCGAAAAGGACAGCACCGGCAGCGCTCCGGAAACGTGGACAGGTCCCGGCGGGCACCTGAAGGCGTTCGGCGGATTCAAGGGCTTCGGGCTGGGCCTGCTGGTCGAGGCCCTGGGCGGTGCGCTCACCGGATCGGATACGGTATCAGGCCGGCAGAGCGAAGAAGCCCAGGGGACGCTGATCATCGCCTTGGATGTCGCCCAGCTGCGCGACCTGGATGACTACACGGCACAGGTCGAAGAATTCATTGCCCATGTCAAGAGCTCCGAGCTGGAGCCCGGGGCACGTGCGATCCGCGCGCCGGGGGAGAGCGCTCCGTCGCCCGAAGCGATGGCCGAAGACACGGAAATCCGGCTCAATGCCGTCACCACCGGGCACTTGCATCGCATTGCCCAGCAGCTGGGCATCGAGCCGCCGGCCAGCAGATAGCGGCGGCCGGCCCCAAGGCTGCTAGCGGGCCGGTGTCGTGGTCTGGAACGGCGAATTCTTGCGCGACAGCACCGTGGTCAACAGCGCTCCGAGCAGTGCGAAGCCCACGGTCAGGATCCAGGTGGTCTTCCACCCGCCGCTGACCGTGGCCAAGAAGGCCAGCAGCATCGGGCCGGTGAAATTGCCGATGTTGAAGATCTGCTGGCTCAGCCCCATGGCTGCCGGGGCCGAACCTCCGGCAGGAGCCAGATCCACGATGACTCGGGTCATGGTGGTGGGAATGCTCGCGCCGGCAAGCGAGAACAAGCCCACGCAGAGCATCTGGATCCACACCAGCTGTGCCGGGTATTCGAAAACGAAGGTCAGAATCGACGTCAGGGACATCAAGGCGAAACCGGCCAGGAGCAGGGTTCGCCCGTTGATCCCGCGGTGCAGCAGGCCGCCGCAGATGATGGCGCCGACCGCATTCAGGCCTCCCACCACGGCAGAAGCCAACCCACCGGCCACCGGTGATAGGCCGAAATCCTCATAGATTGTGGGCAGGAACCCCACGACGGCCATCCATTGCACCGTATAGCAGCCGAAAATCAATCCTGAGATCCACACGCGTCCGGAACGGGCGGTGATGGCGATGCGCTGGACGGCCTCGCGCAGGGCTGCCGGCCCCGAGGGGCGGTCCGCCGCGACGAACTTCAGGATCAGCGGAATGGGCAGCAGTGTGATGGCCGCGAGGATGGCCCACCACAGGTGCCACGGCATGTGCTGCAGGGCCAGCGCGGTGCAGAAGACACCGAGGAAAGTGGCCATGCCCATGTAGGCGGCCCACCAGCCCACGGCCATGTTCAAGTTCTTGGCGGGGGCATGAAGCCGGACCAGTCCCGGCCCCATGACGGTGGCCATGATGACGCCGGCGCCTTCCAGGGCGCGGGTGGCCAGCAGCAATTCGGCGCTGGGCGCGAAGGCCCCCAGTGCGCTGCCGGCAACCAGCAGGAGCAGGCCGAGAATCAGCGTACGGCGTTGCGAGATCACTTCGGCGAGCAGCGAGACCGCCAGGCCGCCGACCATGCCGGCAACTTGCACCACTCCGAGCAATACGCCGGAGAAGATCAGCGAGAAGCCCAGCTCGTCCTGGATCACGGTCAATGCAGGGGCGAGCTTCCAGATATGCAGCCCTGCCACGACGCCGGAGGCCACGATGATGATCCATGCCGTGTTGGTCCGCTGCTGGGCCTGCCCCATTTTCACTTTCACTGCCGCTATTGCCTCCTTGCACAGGACGCGCCAACTGGTGCCCGGCGCTACTATCCTCTTCGGATTGTGGCACGTGGGAAAGGAAGATCCTACGCATATGTCAATGAATGGGAATGGGCGCGGTTGCCTGGCTGCGCTGCAGTGAACTCTGGGGCAGGTGCCAGGCGTGCTGCTTCCAGCCAAAGATCAGCACCTGCAGGGGCGCATATTGCTATGTGGCTGGTTGGGGTCGGACCTATCGCGCTCGGCCTGGGAGTCCATGAGCCCGTAGCACTTCGGCAGAACCGAGACAGATAAGCACGACAGGGTCGCTAGTTATTGAGGCCCCTTGATCGTTGACGCAATAGTTGGCATATCAGTACCATTGTGTCATGGAAGCAATGACTACACGCGAAGCCGCAGCGGTCTTGGATGTCAGTACTGAAGCTGTCAGGAAAATGCTGAAAGCCGCGCGCTTGCAACAGGTTGGCGTGGCTGGACGCACAATCCTGATTGACGCCGAGTCGGTGCACCGCGTTAAGCGCGAAGGAAAGCGTTCGGGCCGCTTGTGGACAGCCCGAACTGCTTGGGCCGCCATATTCTTGCTTTCTGGCCAAAAAGTTACTTGGCTTTCCTCAAGCGAGCTTTGGAGGCTGCGCAAAAAAATTGCCAGCATCTCAGCCGAGGAATTCCAGCAGCTTGTACGTAGTCGAGCTGCACCACGTCGTTTCCGTGGCGGTGCCTCATCAAAGGCGCAGCTATCTGAAGTTCTTGGGGTCACGGGTATTGCAATTCTCGGGAAGCACCAAATTGCGAACTCCTTCGGTTTGGCAACCGGAGCAAGTGGCCTGGAAGGGTACGCAATGGCCGGGTTTATCGATAAAAATGCCAGAAGGCTGGGGCTCAAGGAAGACGCCTCCGGTGACATTTTGATTAGAGAACTCAGCTTCGTGCCACCACTTGAGAATAGGCAAGTTCCAATAGCAGCCATTGCAGCCGATCTTCAAGAGGCATCTTCCACGCGCGAACGATCCGCTGGAAGAGCAAAAATCGAAGAGTTGCTGCATGTACGATAAAACACCCCAACGCCAAACTCTCAGTGCCCAACTCCCGGCAGGAGGCTGGCCGCCTCCCTGGCCGCAGTGCCTGGAATTAGCCCACGTTTTTGATACTTCAAAATGGACCCTCGTCGGAGGGCTCATGGTGCAGCTTCATGCTGCCATAGCGAAGATTCCCGCCATTCGGCCCACAACTGACGTTGATCTGGTGCTCCATGTGGAGACCGGAAGAGTTTCTGGGCACGAGGTGAGCCGCACGATGTCCCAGTTGGGATATGAATTGCAGCTTCCCTTGCATAAGGATTCACCGGCTCACCGGTTTGCCAGGCAGCGTGACGGGCTCAAGGAAATCATCGACGTCATGGTCGCAGATCACGGAATCTCCAAACCGCATTTGAGAATCGGAGGTCGAAAGCCGTTCCAGATTTCTGCAGGAACACAGGCTTTGAAACGCACGGCCAATTGCCACATCTTGAATTCCGAGGGAATGCTCGTTGCCACGCTAAGTATCCCTAGCGCCCTGGCAGCACTAATACTAAAAGGTGCAGCATACAGGGAAGATACCAAGGACCGGGACCGCCATTTGGAAGATGCAGCATTGCTCTCGACGATCCTGGATGATCCGCTGAAGCTGGTCCGGGAACTGCAAGGATCGGACCGGTCCCGACTTATTGTCCTTAATAAGCAACTATCGGATCTCAATCACCCGGCCTGGGCGCCCTTTGAAGAAGTCCGGCGCCGCGACGGCCACCATGCCTTGGACATTCTCTGCCGCAACCCGCAGGACTTCGCATTCGACACGGATCTGGGGACTGCTCTCTAGGATGGAGGCCAGCCCGGGCCCGATTCGCCAGTGGCCTAAGCCTTTCGGCCTAGTGCCCGCCGAGCTTTCCTCCCAGGCGCTCGCGCATCTTCAAGCTGGCCTGGTTCAGCCCTTCGATCTGGACATTTTTGCCGTACTTCTCGTATTTGCCGGTGATCGAATCCAGGGCCGCGATGGTCGAGGCGTCCCAGAGGTGCGAGTTGTACATGTCGATGACGATATTTTGCGGGTCTTCGGCGTAGTTGAACTGCGCGTACAGGTCATTGGAGGAGGCGAAGAACAGTTCGCCGTTGACCACGTACTTGGCGATCTTCTCTTCGAAGTGCTCCTCGATGCTGCGGGTGACTGTCACCAGATGGGCCACCCGGTTGGCGAAGAGCACCATGGCTGTGAGCACTCCGACCCCGACGCCGATAGCGAGATTGTGGGTGGCGACGGTGAAGATCACGGTAATGAGCATGACGGTGGTTTCGCTCTTGGGCATCATGCGCAGCGTCGAGGGCTGGATGCTGTGCCAGTCGAAGGTGGCGATGGAAACGAAAATCATCACCGCGACCAGCGCGGCCATCGGGATCAACGCCACCACGTCGCCGAGCACGACGACCAGGATGAGCAGGAAGGTGCCGGCCAGGAAGGTGGAGATCCGGGTCCGCGCCCCGGAGGCCTTCACGTTGATCATGGTTTGCCCGATCATCGCGCAGCCGCCCATGCCGCCGAAGAATCCGGTGATGATATTCGCCGCGCCCTGGCCCCAGGATTCCCGGGTCTTGTTCGAGTGGGTGTCGGTGACATCATCAACCAGCTTGGCGGTCATCAGGGATTCGAGCAGGCCCACGAAGGCCATGGCCAGCGCATAGGGGAAGAGCACCTGCAGGGTTTCGAAGGTCAGCGGCACATTCGGGATGAACAAGCTTGGCAGGGACTCGGGCAGCTGGCCCTTGTCGCCCACGGTGGGCACGGCCACGGAGGCGAGGACGGTGATCCCGGTGAGCACCACAATGGCCACCAGCGGGGCTGGGATTGCGGTGGTCAGCTTGGGCAAGCCGAAAACAATCAGCAATCCAAGGCCCACCAGCGGGTAGACCAGCCATGGGACGCCGAGCAGCTCGGGGACCTGGGCCAGGAAGATCAGGATGGCCAGCGCGTTGACGAAACCGACCATCACCTGCCGCGGGATGAAGCGCATCAGCTTGGCCACGCCCAGCAGGGCCAGGATCACCTGGAAGATCCCGGCCATGATGACCGCGGCGATGAAGTAGTCGGTGCCGTGGCTGGCGACCAGGGGCGCTATGACCAGCGCGATGGCTCCGGTAGCGGCCGAGATCATGGCGGGGCGGCCGCCGAAGAAGGAGATGGACACCGCCATGGTGAAGGAGGCGAACAGCCCGATGCGCGGATCCACGCCGGCAATGATGGAAAAGGCAATGGCCTCCGGAATCAGGGCCAGGGCCACCACCAGCCCGCCGAGCACCTCGGTCTTGAGCAGGCGCGGGGATTTCAGCGTGCGCAGCACGGATTGGCGTTCAAGCGGAGCCAAGGCTGACGGCTCCGAACTGGTGATTGGGCTCATTGAAGAGCTCCCTTCGATGCAGGGCGGGCGGGTAAAGACCGGGGAACGCTGTGGTTGCGTAGAATTCTTGGGGTGCGCGTCATTGCGCCGCGGATGATTCGAAAAGCGCCAGGCTGGCATGAATCATCCCGCTTAACTCTAACCTAACGTAAGGGTAGGGTTTAAATTCAGGACTTGGAGGACGGCATGGACGAATCGGCAACGGGGCACGCAGGCGGCTCATTGCATATTGGGGACATGGTTGAGGCCACCGGGCTTTCGCACCGGACCATCCGCCACTACGACGAGGTGGGGCTGCTGCCGGCCAGCACCCGCAGCGAAGGCGGTTTCCGCATCTACCGCGATTCGGACCTGCAGCGCATGCTGGTGATCCGCTCGATGAAGCCCCTGGGATTCAGCCTCGAGGAGATGGGTGAATTGCTTGACGCGGTGGACGCGCTTGCCGGAAACCCGCAGGACACCGCGGCGCGGGCCAAGCTCGATGACTATATCCAGCGAGCCAGCGCCAAGCGGGACAAGCTGGAACTGAACCTGCAGCGTGCGGATTCATTCATCGCTGATTTGCGCACCAAGTAGGATCGGTCAGCGGGAAGGGAGGGCTGTGGGGAAGTTGAAGGGCGTAGAAATCCAGATAACCGGCATGGCTGAAAGCCATTGGCAGGATGTCTCGCGCATTTACGGACAGGGGATCGCGACCGGGCTGGCTACCTTTGAATCCCAGGTCCCGACCCGGGAGTCATTCTTTGGCGGGAAAATCCCCGCGCTGTCACTGGTTGCGGTGGATCTGGAGGGGCATGTGCTCGGCTGGGCTGCGGCCGCGCCGGTTTCAGTGCGCCCTGCCTACCGCGGGGTTATCGAGCATTCAATCTATGTGGATCCGAACTCTGCTGGCCAGGGCATAGGGCGGGCGCTGCTGGAAGAACTCATTGGCAAGGCTGCTTCGCAGGGCTATTGGATGCTGCAATCGGCGATTATCGCGCAAAATGAGGCCAGTCGGAATCTGCACGTCAAGCTCGGGTTCAGGGAAGTGGGTTTCCGGGAACGGATAGCCCAAGTCGCGGCCGGGCCGCTGGCAGGGCAGTGGATGGATACCTGTCTCTACGAGCTGCGCCTCTGAACCTGCAGGCAAGCCTAGTTTTTGGGCAGCAGGGTGGAGCCCAGTGATTCCAGTGCTCCTGGCACGACAGAAAAATATGCCCATACGCCGCGCTTTTCGCGGTGCAGGATTCCGGCATCCACCAGGATTTTCAGGTGGTGGGAGACGGTGGGCTGCTTGAGTCCCAGGGGCTCGGGCAGGTCGCAGACGCAGGTTTCAGCGTCTTGGTTCGAGGAGACGATCGAGAGGATGCGCAGGCGATTGGGGTCGCTCAAGGCCTTGAAGCGAGCGGCCAGGAGTTCGGCTTCCTCCAGTTGCAGCATGCCCTCGCCCTGCGCCGGAACGCAGCATGGCGCGTCGATGCTTTCGGCCTGCTCTGGCGGTTCGTTCGAGGTATGCGTGCTCATGTCTCGCGCTCTCTGGGGTGCTCCGTTAAGAGATTGACAAACGTCGATATATGTAATCATACTCGAGACATCGATGTTCGTCGATGTCTATCTTTGGAGTGATGAATCAGTGACAGCCGCGCCTGTGCCCGATACTGCCCCTGTAGCCCAGAAGCTGTCTTTCCTGGACCGCTATCTGGCCCTGTGGATCCTGCTGGCCATGGCCGCTGGCCTGGGCCTGGGACGGATTTTCCCGCAGCTGGGCGAGCTGCTGGACCGCTTTACCGTCGCCGGTGTTTCGGTGCCCATCGCCATTGGACTGCTGGTGATGATGTACCCCGTCTTGGCCAAGGTCCGCTACAACGAAACCGGTCGCGTGCTGGCCGACAAGAAGCTGATGATCACTTCCTTGCTGATCAACTGGATCCTGGCCCCGGCCTTCATGTTCGTGCTGGCCTGGATCTTCCTGGCAGACCTTCCCGAATACCGCACCGGGCTGATCATTGTGGGCCTGGCCCGCTGCATCGCCATGGTGTTCATCTGGAATGACCTGGCCTGCGGGGACCGCGAGGCGGCCGCCGTGCTGGTGGCCATCAACTCGGTCTTCCAAGTCATCGCCTTCGGTGCGCTGGGCTGGTTCTACCTGCAGGTCCTGCCATCCTGGCTGGGCCTGGAAACCACCAGCGCGCAATTCTCCGTCGCCGCCATTACCGCCTCGGTGCTGGTCTTCCTGGGCATCCCGCTGCTGGCCGGCTTCCTGACCCGCACCCTCGGGGAAAAGGCCAAGGGCCGGGAGTGGTATGAAGGAAAGTTCCTGCCCAAGATCGGCCCGTGGGCACTGTACGGGCTGCTGTTCACCATCGTGCTGCTCTTCGCCCTGCAGGGCGATAACATCATCTCCAAGCCGCTGGATGTGCTGCGCATGGCCATCCCGCTGCTGACCTACTTCGTCGTGGTCTTCGGCGCCGGCATGCTCATCGGCCGCGGCCTGAAGCTGGGCTACCCGCGCACCACCACGCTGGCCTTCACCGCCGCCGGCAACAACTTCGAGCTGGCCATCGCCGTGGCCATCGCAACCTTCGGCGCCACCAGCGGCCAGGCTCTGGCCGGGGTGGTGGGCCCGCTGATCGAGGTGCCGATCCTCGTGGCCCTGGTTTATGTGGCCCTGTGGTCGCGCAAATTCTTCCCGTCCTCCCCGGCCCTATCCACTTCAGCCTAAGGAACTACTCGACCATGACTGCCACGCAAAAACCTTCCGTCCTTTTCGTCTGCATCCACAACGCCGGCCGCTCGCAAATGGCCGCAGCCTACCTCTCGCACCTTTCCGAAGGGCGGATTGAGGTTCGCTCGGCGGGGTCCGCGCCAGCGGATTCGGTCAACCCTGCCGCTGTGCAGGCAATGGCCGAGGAAGGCATCGACATGTCGTCGGAGACCCCGAAGATCCTGACCACCGAAGCGGTGAAGGAATCCGACGTCGTGATCACCATGGGCTGCGGAGATACCTGCCCGATCTTCCCCGGCAAGCGCTACGAAGACTGGAAGCTGGATGACCCGGCAGGCCAGGGTGTTGACGCAGTGCGCCCGATCCGCGATGAGATCCGCAACCGGATCGAAACCCTGATCTCCGAACTGCTGCCTGCCAACTAACCATCGACCTGTTGTTTCCTAGCTGAGGAGTGTTCCATGAACCCGACCTATCCTGTGATCGTCATTGGCGCCGGGCCCATTGGCCTGGCCACCGCGGCCCACCTGCGCGAACGCGGGCAGGAAGTGCTGGTCCTGGAAGCAGGAGCGCAGGCCGGGGCGGCCATGGAACAGTGGGCGCACATCAAGCTCTTCTCTGCTTGGCGTTTCAATATCGATGCCGCCGCCCAGCGCCTTTTGGAATCCCCCAGCGGGGATTATGCGGGGGATTGGGAAGCACCGCGGCCCACCAAGCTGCCCACCGGCGGCGAGCTGGTGCGCGAGTACCTGGAGCCCCTGGCGGCGCATCCGGAATTGGCCCCGCGCATTCGCTATGGCCACCGCGTGCTGAAGGTCAGCCGCCTGCTGGAAAACGGCCGCGGCGCCGACAAGTCCCGCACCGCCGGCCGCGACGAGGCAGCGTTCCTGGTGCGCACGGAAACCGCTGGCGGCCAGGTGGATGTGGTCGGCCGGGCCGTGGTGGATGCCAGCGGCACCTGGAACCAGCCCAGCCCAGTAGGCCGGGCCGGCATCGAGGCCATCGGCGAAGCCGAAGCCCGCGAACGCGGTTTCATCCTGGGCGGCCTGCCTGATCCGCTGGGTGCCGACGAGCCGGAATTGGCGGGCAAGTCGCTGCTGGTGCTCGGTGCCGGGCACTCGGCGGCCAACACCATCATTGCCCTGGGCCGCTTGCAGAAGAAATACCCGGACACCTCCATCCTGTGGGGATTGCGCGGGGCGGCCAACCCGATACGCCTCTACGGCGGAGGCGCGGCAGATCAGCTGCCTGCACGAGGCCAGCTGGGCACCAGCCTGCGCCGCCTGGTGGAGAACGGCAACGTGCAGCTGCTGGAAAATGTGGGTGTGGCATCGATGAAGTCCGGTGAGCAACTGGCAGTGTCCCTGGCCGATGGCCGGGAGCTGGTAGTTGACCGGATCATTGCGGCCACCGGTTTCCGCCCGGAGCTGTCAATGCTTTCGGAACTGCGCCTGGATCTGGATGAAAGCGTTGAAGCCCCGCGCCAGCTCGGCCCGCTGATTGATCCTGAATTCCACAGCTGCGGCACGGTCAGCGCCCACGGGGAAAAGATTCTGGCCCATCCGGAGAAGAACTTCTACATTGTCGGCATGAAGAGCTATGGCCGGGCGCCTACCTTCTTGATGGCTACCGGTTATGAGCAGGTGCGTTCGATCGCCGCTGCGCTTTCCGGGGATGCCCAGGCCGCGGAGCGCGTGGAACTGGAGCTGCCGGAAACGGGCGTCTGCTCCACGGATCTCGGCGGTTCCTGTGATGTTCCAGCACAGGATGAATCTTCGTGCTGCACCAGCGGGCCGCAGCCGGTGGCGTTCGGGATACCGACCGGAACGCTGCACGGCAATGCGCAGCTGGTTGGCGAATCTCCGAAGTGCTAGGCATCCTGCCCCGCGATTGAAATGGATCCGCACCTAAAGCTCGGTGGTTTTCCGCGGTCCGCTGCGGGGCTTGCCTACTCGATGTGCCGGGAGTTGGATTCTGGATCCAGGTCTGCTGTGGCCGATGGTGCGCCGCTAGGCACTGGTCTGACGCTCAGAACAGAAGGAACGGACGACAACGAAGCGAGAGCTATGGCAAGGTCTCGGTCGAGAAGGCCTGCAAGTTTCAGTGATGCAGCGTAGGCATGCTCGACCGTTACTCTTGAATGCTGTCCGGGAAGCGGGAAACCCGTAATAAATGGTTCATGGTGCGCAGCCCGGTTTCTAGTGGCGTGGACCAGGGAGACTATTTCAAGGGTCCACGTTCTGGTGAAGCGACCGCCCTCAGCGGTTGCAATAGCTTTCCCGCCCGGGAATGCGAGGTGCAAAGCTGACCTCCACAACTTCTCATAGTCGCATTGGAAGCGTTGAGGTTCGCGACCTAGGTATCCGCCAGCGCTGAGCAGGTCACGCCAAAAACCAAACATCAGCCGAGAGACTAAATCGTCAAGTGTTCTCTTCCCGTGAGGCAGCTTCTTCCAGGCTAGGGCTAGGGCGCTGCGTGTGCGGTCATCTAGCCCAATGTCCTGGCGGTACCAGTCGGGGCCGAAAGCCAGAACGAGTTGCTTGTTGAGCGCATTTCTCAGTGCCACTTCCAGTAGGGCAACATCGGCTAGGAGGGCCGTGGACACGTCCCGGTCTCAAACATAGAGGGCTTGCGCCAGCTCCATGTCATTCTTTGCAATGGCCAAGTATGAGGCCATACGAGTAGGCGTGATAGCGGCTTGAAGAGCGTGAGTGTGAGGACGCAATGACCGCGGATCGTATCTGGCACTCACAGTGGACGTCTCCAAATCATCGGATACAATAGTTCTTGTAGTCCCCGGAACCGCCTCTCTGGCCTTGAGCCATGAAGCGACCGGGGTTATTTCTTTAAGGCTAGCTAGGGGTGTCTCGACTGTCGTTGGCGCCTCAACCGGTTGTGCAAACGGCCGAAGCGAGGGTGCAGTAACTGAAGGCAAAATCGTCTGCGGGCGGGCACGCTTCTGCACTCGTAGCTTGTATGCCAGAAACGGATTGACCAGAATTTGACGATAGACGTGAACGCCTCATGCCGGACTGGAAAAGGCAGTTCACGGTTCGAGCGCTGGCCCTGTCAACGCCTGCTCGGCTATCGGCTGTAGACAGCCGGTCCCAGCGCAGCCGCTTGCCCTTGGCCTCCGGGGTGGACAAGGCAGAAGCAGCCCAAGCGGCGAACGGTGCACAGGCCGAGGACACACAATTTCTTCGCTCAAAGCACGGCGTTTATGCTGAACCGTACGAAAAATCATTGCAACAACGCGTGCAGATTGAACTTTTCTCTAGTGAGGCACCATGGCAGGAACACACGAACCCTCCAGTACCCCAACCGGAACAACGGCGGAGCCCAAGCAGCTTCGCTCGCGCCACGTGATGATGATTACCCTCGGCGGAATCATCGGCGCAAGCTTGTTCGTCGGTTCGGGCAACGTCATCCGCTCCGTGGGGCCAGCGGCAATTATCTCCTACCTCATCGGAGGCCTGCTGGTATTCCTTGCCATGCGGATGCTCGGAGAGATGGCCGCCGCGCGCCCGACGATTGGTTCCTTCATGGAGTACGCCCGAGTGGGGCTGGGCAATTGGGCTGCTTACTTGGTGGGCTGGCTGTACTGGTATTTCTGGGTCGGGGTGCTCGCCTACGAAGCGGTGCTTGGCGGTGAAACCCTGAACTCGTGGTTTGCTTTCCTCCCAGCCTGGACCTGGTCGCTGGTTCTGATCCTGATTTTCATCGGGACCAACGCAATCTCGGTGCGCACCTTCGGCGAAGTCGAATTCTGGCTGGCGAGCATCAAGGTCCTGGCCATCGTGGTCTTCCTCGGCGCCGGCCTGCTCTTCGCGCTGGGCCTATGGCCTGATACCGAAATTTCGGTCAGCAACCTGTGGGATCACGGCGGGTTTGCCCCGAATGGGTTCGGGGTGGCGTTCACTGGTGTGGCACTGGTGATTTTCTCCTACTTCGGCACTGAGATCGCTGTGATGGCAGCGGCAGAGTCGGAAGATCCGGCCAAGGGAATCAAGCAGGCGACCAGCACCGTGATCTGGCGCATCCTGCTCTTCTTCGTCGGTGCTGTTCTGATCATCACCATGGTGATTCCATGGGACGAGCTGCCTGAACCAGTGAACGTGGCCGCTGCCCCGTTCACCAAGGTCTTCGAGCTGCTCGGCTTGCCGGGAGCTGCGATCATCATGCAGCTGGTCATCTTCACCGCGGTGATTTCCGTGCTCAACTCTGGACTGTATTCCGCCTCGCGCATGTTCGCCGCGCTGGCTGACCAGGGGTTCGCCCCCAAGCTGGTGGCCCGGCGTTCCAAGAATGGCGTCCCGCTGTGGGCACTGGTGTCTTCCACCAGCGGTGCGGTGATCGCGACCATCGTGAACTTCGCTGCTCCAGATTCTGGAGTCTTCGACTTCATCATGAACTCCGCTGGCCTGGTGGCATTGTTTGTCTACGTCTTCATTTCGTTGACGCAGATGCGCCTGCGCCAGAAGATGACGGCCGAAGAGGTTGCGGCCTTGAAGCTGAAAATGTGGCTGCACCCGTGGCTGAACATTCTACTGTTTGCCGCCATCGCGGGCGTATTGGGAGTCATGCTCAGCTCCGAGAGCGGCCGGACCCAGGTATGGACCAGCTTGCTGGCCACCGTGGTACTCGTCGCCTTCTGGCCGCTGGTGCGCAAGAACCTGAAGAAGCGCGGAACGCCGGAAGCTGCCACGGCGATCAACGACGGCACCGATAGCGAGCTCATCAGCGACCACCAGGTGTAGTTCCCCGGGACGTTGTGAACACCGGGGAATGACGAAGACCTCCGGCAGGATGCGGGCTACCACACTCGCCATCGTGCACGGAGGTCTTCATGTCCCACGCCACCGAATCCCTCGACGCCAGCACCTCGCGCCCCCAGCACCGCCCGACACGACTGTGCCGCAAGCGCGAACACCTCATCATTTCCCTGCGACTCAACCGGAACTGGGGACCGCACCGAATCAGCTACCACCTCGGCATTGCCCGTAGCACAGTCGAACGCGTCCTGATCCGCTGCCGGATGCCCAAGCCGGCGCATCTGAACCAGTCCACAGGGCTGCCGGGGCGCCAGCCGATCAGTGTGCGCTGCGAGAAGCAGGCACCTGGCGAGCTGGTGGAACTGGAGTTGCCGGAAACAGGCTTCTGCTCCACGGATCTCGGCGGTTCCTGTGATGCCCCGGCTTCCGATGATTCTTCATGCTGCAACAGGGGCCTGCAACCGGTGGCGTTCAGGTCACCGACAGGAACCTTGCAGGGAAAGTCGGCATTGACTGGCGGATTGCCAAGGGAATAGCGGTTGGTTATTTCCCGAAGGACGCCCACGAAAACAGGGCAGTGAAACGTTGTCGCGGGATTCCGCCGGATCCACCGATGGCCACGCACGCCCTGCAGCTGCCCAATCAGCCCCGCCTGATGCTAACTGGGCAGCGACATGGCGCACTGCACGAACTGCTCAACCAGCGGTTCGGGATCTCCGCTGCGGCGCAACAGGGACAGTTCCACCAGGTCGCTGCGGACGCTCAATTCGCGGAATGACACCGAGATATTGTGCAGGAGCATCGAGGAGGCTGGAACCAGCGTGATGCCTAGACCGCAAGAAACCATGGCCAGCTGCGAGTAGATCGAGTTCGCGTAGTGCATTGGCTCGGGGCGGAAACCCGCCTGATGGCATGCGGAAATCAGTTCATCATGGTAGTCCGGCGAGATGTGCCGATTCAGCCACACCCAGGAGTGGTCACGGAAATCTGCCAGCCGTGCCGGCTCCCGGGATGCCGCATCAGGGTGGAGTTCAGGCAAGGCCAGGACCAGGCGGTCCTGGCTCAACGGCAGCGACACGATTTGCTGGTCGCCAGCTGATTGGCGGATCAGGGCCAAATCGATTTCATTGCGCAGTAGTGCCTCGCGGCCGTGGTGGGTGTCTATTTCTTGCGTCCGCAATTCAACATCCGGCCACAAGGCCCTGAATTTCTCGAAGATCTTCGGAAGCAAGTGGTTATAGACGCTGGTCACCGCGCCGATGCGCAGTGTTCCAACCACGCCCGAACTGGCCATGGAAGCCACCGCTTGGGCACGTTCGCTGGCCCGGATAAGGATCCTGCATTCGTCCAGGAACAGGCGCCCGGCGTCGGTCAACTGGACCTTGCGGCTAGTGCGGCGCAACAGGGAGGCACCCAGCTGGTTTTCCAGCTGCAGGATGGCTTGGCTCAGCGGAGGCTGCGACATGTTCAGCCGCTGGGCCGCGCGACCGAAATGCAATTCCTCGGCCACGGCAATGAAGTACTTGGCTTGCCTGACTTCCAGCATTTAATCAGGTCGCCTTTCGTCTTGGTTTCAGTGGTAATTAGACCTTTACCATATCGAAAATCGCCGTTGTACTGGAAGCATGACAACGAAAAAATCCGAACTCCTTGATGCCTATCTGCGGCTGGACACCGCGGCCATCTCTGACGCGCTCGATGCGCTGGGCCTGCCTGCCGGCCAAGGCGGCTTCAGCCCGCTCTGGGGCACGCCGCGGGTCACGGGATTCGCGGTCACCGTGCAGCTTGAACCGTTCAAACCCGGCCCTGCCGGTGCGCATATCGGCACCACTGCGGTCGCCGAAGCCGGCGACACCGATCTGATCGTGGTGAACAATTCCGGGCGCACCGATGTCTCTTGCTGGGGCGGACTGCTCAGCCTGGGCGCCCAGCTCAAGGGAGTGCGCGGAGTCGTCGCCGACGGCGTGTGCCGGGACATCAATGAGGCCCGTGACATCGGATTCCCGATCTTTGCCAAGGGAAGCACTCCTGCGACGGCGCGCGGCCGGCTGCGCCAGCGCTCCACTGGGGAACCCGTGTCGCTGGGCCAGGTATCGGTGATGGCCGGGGATCTGGTCTTCGCCGACGAAACCGGAGTCGTGGTGGTCCCGGCCGGGCACGTGGTCGAGGTGCTGGCCAAGGCCCAGGCCGTGTCCCAACGAGAAGCCGGCATTGCCGCGGACCTGCGTGCCGGAGCGCCGCTGCACGAAGCCATGCACGATGCCCGCCTTGCCGGAACCAGCAACTAGGAAGAGGAACCGAGATGAACAACCAAGAACATTCCCTGCTCATCGGCGAAGCGACCGCCAAGCTGGCGGCCCTGCCCACCGCCTCGATCTCCGATGCCCTGGACAAGCTCGGCATCGTCGGAACCCTGCACGGGATCGCCCCGCTGGCTTACGGCTTCCGCGCCACCGGGCCGGCCTTCACCATCCAGTACGAGCCTGCCGGGCAAGAACGCGGCAGCGTAGGCGACTTCCTGGATGACGTGCCTGCCGGAGCCATGGTGGTCATCGACAACCACGGGCGCACCGATGCCACAGTCTGGGGTGGCATCATGACCGAGATCGCCGCGGACAGGAAGATTGCCGGCACCGTCATCAACGGGGTCTGCCGCGATATCGCAACCTCCCTGGAACAGGGCTACCCGATCTTCAGCGCCGGACGCTATATGCGCACCGGCAAGGACCGCGTCCGGCTAGTCGCCGTCAACGCGCCGCTTGAGATCAATGGCGTGGCCATTTCCCCGGAGGACATCATCTGCGCCGACACAGACGGCGCGCTATGCGTGCCGCGTGCCCGCGCCGCGGAAGTCGCCCAGCTGGCCGAGGGCATCGAAGCCACCGAGGCGCGCATTGTCGCGGCCGTCAAAGCCGGGTCCACCCTTGTCGCAGCCCGCGCCGAACTCGGCTACCACGACCTGCAATGGAGCAAGGCATGAGCACCCTGATCACCGAACATGCCCCGGCGACCCTCTTCGAAGCCTCCAAGCTGCCCTGCGCCTGCGACCCGGGCCTGAAGGCCGCATGGCCAGGTGCCCGACTGGCCGCCCCGGCCTTCACCGTGCGCGGAATCGGCGGAGATAATCTCGCCCTGCACAATGCCGTGCTGGCAGCCCCGGCCGGCAGCGTACTGGTGGTCGACCTGCAGGGTGCGCAGCATGGCCACTGGGGCGAAGTGCTGGCAGTCGCAGCACAGCACCGCGGCATCGCCGGGCTGGTGATCGACGGGGGCGTGCGCGATGTCCAAGAGATGGCTGCCATGGACTTCCCGGTCTTCTCCCGCTCGGTCACCGTGGTTGGCACCGTGAAGTCCTATCCCGGGGATCTTGGCTGCCCGGTGCGCGTCGGCGGGATCACCGTGAACACCGGTGACCTGGTGGTCGGCGGTGCCGATGGCGTGATCATGCTGCCGGCCCACGCCGCGCAGGCGGCCATCGCCACCGCGGATGCGCGCCTGGCCGACGAGGAACGCATTATCGCCGCCATCCGGCAGGGCGAGAGCACCCTGGACCTGTATCGGCTGCCGGGTTCGGCCACTGCGGCCACACGCTAGAGACTGCTGCACCCCAATGATCGGAGAGACATGATGACCCAGTTATCGCAAACCCGGGCCGGATCCGAGCGCGGATCGGCAGCCGTGCAGCGGATCAGGGCCGCCAGCCGCCGTCCGGCCACCCTGGGCGCGGCGGCGGCTGGCAGCATCTCGCTGGCCATGGGCGAACCGGAGGGCGGGACTCCCGCGCCAATCAGCTTCGCCGCCATCGACGCATTGGCCAGCGGACACACCAGATATGCGCCGATGACCGGAGCGCCGGAGCTGAAAACCGCGCTCGCCGGGCACGTGCAGGACTCCACCGGGCGGCCGACCACGGCGTCGGAGATCGTGCTGGCCCACGGCGGCAGCGCTGGATTGGCGGCGAGCATCATGGCTACGGTGAATCCGGGGGATACCGTCCTGATTCCGGAACCGGCCTATTCGCTATATGCGGACCACGTGGCCATGGTGGGAGCGGCCTCCAGCTGGATCCCGAACCGCGAGGACGGGTCGATGGACCTGGAGCAGATCCGACGGCAAGCTTCCGGCGCGCGCATGCTCATCCTGTGCAATCCGGGAAATCCCACCGGACGGGTCTACTCCCGATCGGATCTGCTGGCCCTGGAGCAACTGCTCGTGCAGCACCCGCAGCTGCTCCTGCTGGCCGATGAGGCCTATGCCTCGGTGGTCTTCGATGGAGCGGAATTCACCTCCGCGCTGTCCCTGGGGGCGGCGCGGGACCAGGTGATCGGCTGCGGGACCTTCTCCAAGACCTACGCCATGACCGGATGGCGGCTGGGATACGTGGTGGCCGAGGAATCAATAGCCGAACGCATCAGCCTCATCCACCGCACCTTCAACGGGCCGTTGAATACCTTCGTTCAGCATGCGGGCCTGGTTGCCCTGGAAACCCCGGAAAGCCAGCTGCGGGACATCGCCGATTCCTGCCAGGAACGCCGGGATATCATCATGGAATATCTGGAGGGACATCCCAGGTTGTCCCTGTTGCCGCCGCAGGGCGCCTTCTACGCTTTTGTGAAAGTCGACTCGGCGCTCAGCTCGGTTGAGGTAGCTGCCCGTTGCTCCGCGGGCGGAGTGCAGATGCGCGCCGGAAGCGAATTCGGCCCTTCCGGAGAAGGCCATATCCGGTTGTCCTTCGCCACGGACAAGCAGAACCTTGCCGAAGGGCTTCGCCGTTTCCTCCAAGTCGTCAACGATCTTCCCTGAAACCCCAGCCGCTAACTATGAAAGAAAGACCATTCAGGCTATGCCAACTTTGACCAAGCACAAATTCGCTTTCGAGATCGATAACGCCGAGGTGGAGCTCTCTTGCCTTTCCCGAGAGGGGCAGGGAGAGCCAGTCGTCTTCCTCCACGGCTTCGGCTCCACCAAGGAGGACTATGCGGATGCTGCGTGGCATCCGCTGTTTGCCGGGCGGCGGCTCTTCGCCTATGACGCCCCCGGATGCGGCGAATCGGCATGCTCGGACCTGGAGAAGATTTCCATTCCGCTCTTGGTCAAGACCGCGGTGGCGGCCTTGGAGCTGGAAGGCATCGGCAAGTTCCACCTGGTGGGCCACTCCATGGGAGGGCTGACCTCGCTGATGCTGGCCCATCAGTACCCTCAGAGGGTGCTGAGCTTCACGGACATCGAGGGCAACGTGGCACCGGAGGACTGCTTCCTCAGCCGCCAGATCTTCCAATACCCGCACAGCGATCCGGACAAGTTCCTTACTGATTTCATCGCTCGCAATGGGGCGTCCCCATATTTCTCCAGCCCCCTGTATGCCACGAGCGTGCGACACAAGGTGCGTGCCGGAGCGGTGCGCGGCATCTTCGAATCCATGGTGGAACTCTCGGACCATGGCGCCCTGATGGAGAAGTTCATTGCCTTGCCGATGCCTCGGATGTTCATGTTCGGCGAGCAGAACGATTCACTGAGCTACTTGGCGCATCTGGAAGATCAGGGTGTCGAGCTGGCAAGAATTCCGCTCAGCGCCCACTTCCCCATGTATTCGAATGCCCCGGAAATGTGGCGGCGGATCCATGACTTCCAACGGCGCGCCCAATGCGCGCAGAGCGCAGGCGAAGGCCTTGGAACACTGTCCGGGCTGCCCAGCAGCTCACCGAACGCACAGCCCCCGCTGCGGCGCTGACGTGCTGATGGCAAGGAATTCCAGACTCCTTTTTATCGCGGGCTTGGGCCATCCCAATAGCTACTAGGCTAGTTGCATGGAGATCAAGCAGTTGTCCGCCGTGGTCGCGGTGGCCGAAACCCGAAGTGTCACCCGGGCAGCGGAACTTTTGCACGTTGTCCAACCCGCCGTGACACGGCAGATCCGCCTCCTGGAAGAAGAGCTCGGGGTTCAGCTTTTCGAGCGCAGCAGGCACGGGACGCTGCCAACTGTTGCCGGAGAGGCGATGATTGCCCATGCCCGGCGGGTGCTGCAGGAAATCGAACGTGCCAAGGCAGAAATACGCCCCCGGGCGTTGGGCATCGGAGGCTTGGTCACCGTTGGCTTCTTGGCCAGCACCACCGACTTGCTGGTGGCGCCGATGCTGGAGCGTTTGAAGGAAGAATATCCTGGAGTCCGGCTTCGCATCAGATCAGGCTTTTCCGGCGATCTTCAGGCGGCGCTGGACCGGGGCGAGATCGATGTTGCCCTGCTCTACGAATCAGAGTCCGCACCGGTGATGAATATCCAGAAATTGCTCACTGAACAGATCTGGGCCGTAGGGCCTGCGGGCTGCGGCCTCTCCGACATGGAATCCGTCGAAACTGGGCGGCTGGCACGGCATTCGCTGGTGCTGCCCTCGCCCGGCCAAGGATTGCGGACCCTTCTTAACGAGCTGTGTGCCAGGCAGGATACGGAAATTCTGCCCGCCGTGGAAACTGACTCCATGGCAGTCCAGAAGCGGCTCGTTTCCGGATCCGGGTACTGGACCGTATTGCCCGCCGGATGCCTGCACGAAGAATTCGAGGATGGCTCTCTGGAAGGCGCGCCAGTGCAGGAAGGGGAACTGCAGCGCACCATCATCATGGCGACCTCCCGTGATGCTCAGGCGAGAGCCGCGGTAAAGGTGGTGGCCGATTGCCTCTTCTCCACTGCTCATTTCCTGATCGACTCGGGTCTTTGGCTCTCAGCGCAGAAAATCACGAAGTAACAGATCGTCTTTAATTCGCGGGTCGACTTCGGAGCATGTCCAGCATTGATCATTCCATCAATAAAAGTTATTTGAACTCCTCTTACATCACTGTAAATAATGAGTGATGACAGTCACAGAGAAGGAGTTGTCAATGAAAACCCTCGAAGCCCCTGCTTGGCAGGCTGAGGTTTGGGACGCGTTGCGTGAGAGCGGCGTTCGCCAGGTCGCCTACGTCCCCGACGCGGGCCATGCCCATGCGATTCGCGAAGCCACCAAAGACCCCGACATCGTGGACGTGGTGCTGACCACGGAAGAAGAAGGCGTCGGCGTCGTCGCCGGTGCTTGGCTCGGAGGAGACCGGGCCGCCCTGCTGATGCAGAGCAGCGGCGTGGGCAACTGCGTGAACATGCTTTCGCTGCTGGAGATCTGCCGATTCCCGCTGCTGACCATCGTGACCATGCGTGGCGAATACGCAGAATTCAACCCGTGGCAAGGTCCGATGGGCAAGGCCACGGAGGACGCGCTCAAGATCATGGGCGTGACCGTTTTCCGAGTCGAAGACCCCGAAGAAGTGGGCGAAGTGATCTCGGCAGCCGCAGATGCGGCCTTCCTGGCCGAAGAACGAGTGGCAGTACTCATCGGGCAGCGCCTGATTGGCCGCAAGAAGTGGAAGAAGGACAACAAATGAGCACCCTGACCGCTACCCGACTCGAACGCCGGCCACTGGTCGCCGCTGTGCTCAACGAGCTGCCCGATACGCTGGTGGTGACCGGCCTGGGCTCGCCAAGCTACGACGTCTATGCCGCGGCGCCAGAACGCCAAGGCGTCTTCTACCTCTGGGGCGCCATGGGTGGAGCGGTGTCCGTGGGCCTGGGCCTGGCACTGAGCCAGCCGGAGAAGCAGGTGCTGGTGATCACCGGCGACGGCGAGCAGCTGATGGGCGTGGGGTCGCTGGGCACCGTTGCCGCGGCCGCCCCGAAGAATTTGAACATCCTGGTTCTGGACAATGGGCATTTCGGGGAAACCGGAATGCAGCCCAGCCACACGTCGCTGGGTGCGGATCTCGCCGCGGTGGCCCGCGGATTCGGCCTGGCCGGCGCGATGAGCATCACCGAATACGAGCAATTGCTGGAATTCACCGGGCGGGTCAAGGCAAGCGACGCACCGGTGTTCGCCCAGGCGTACATCGCCGCCGGCGAACAGCCTCGCGCACTGCCCAGTCGCGATGGCGTCGGGTCGAAGAATGCCTTCAGGGCCTTCCTCGGTTTGGAGACGCTGTGAAACAGGCACCTCTTGCCCAGCCGGAAGAAGCCCTGGATCTGGCCCGCTACCCGATGCATATTGCCGGCCAAGCGCATGACACCGGATCGTGGTTCGAATCCATCAACCCGTACACAGGAAGCGCTTGGGCCGAGGTAGCGCGAGGAGATGCGCGCAGCGTCGAGCTGGCGGTCGAGGCAGCTGATCGCAGCTTGCGGCATGGAGCGTGGGCCGAGCTGACGGCCACCGAACGAGGCAAGCTGATGTACCGGCTGGCTGACCGGCTGTCCGAGCACGCGCTGGCGCTGGCCGAGCTCGAAGTCCGGGACAATGGAAAGCTGCTGGCCGAAATGCATTCGCAGACCAGCTACATCCCCGAATGGTTCCGCTACTACGGGGGACTGGCGGACAAGATCGAAGGATCGGTCCTGCCCCTGGACAAGAAGGGCTATCTTGCCTATACGCGCAAATCCCCGATCGGTGTCGTTGGCATCATCACGCCGTGGAATTCGCCGCTGCTGCTGCTGGCGTGGAAGCTGGCTCCGGCCCTGGCTGCCGGGTGCACGGTGGTGATCAAGCCGTCGGAGCATACCTCGGCCTCCACCGTGGAATTCGTGCGAGTCCTCGAAGCCGCAGGCCTGCCGCAGGGCGTGGTCAACGTGGTCACCGGTTTCGGCCAGGACGTCGGCACGCCGCTGGTGGAGCATCCGCTGGTACGCCGTATCGGGTTCACCGGTTCGGATTCCACTGGTCGAATCATTGGCGCCCAAGCAGGTGGTGCACTGAAGGGATTCAGCCTGGAACTAGGAGGAAAGTCGCCTAATATCGTCTTTGAGGATGCCAACCTCGACGAGGCAGCCAATGGGGTGGTTTCGGGGATTTTCGCTGCGACCGGGCAGACCTGCATTGCCGGATCCCGGCTGCTGGTCCATGAATCGGTGCACGATCAGCTGATCGAGAAGATTGTCACGCTGGCGCAAAGCGCGCAGCTTGGCGACCCCCGTGAAGCCACCACTCAGATCGGCCCGGTGACCACCAGAATGCAGCTGGACAAGATCCTTGAGCACATCGGAGCCGCCAAGGCCCAAGGCGCGAAGGCCGTGCTCGGCGGCGGCGTGCCACAGAACCCGCCGCACGAGGGCTGGTTCATGGAACCGACGATTTTCACCAACGTGGATCCGGAATCCCAACTGGCCCAGGAAGAGGTCTTCGGACCGGTGCTTGCGGTCATTGCCTTCCGCGATGAAGAAGAAGCCGTGAAGCTGGCCAACGGCACACGCTTCGGACTCGGCGCCGGGGTATGGACCAAGGACCTGCAGCGGGCGTTCCGGATGACTGAGGCCATCGACAGCGGAATGGTCTGGGTTAATACCTACCGGACCGTCAGCTTCATGGCACCCTTCGGCGGAACCAAGGACTCCGGGGTGGGCCGGGAGAATGGCCTCCACGCCATCGAGGACTATCTGCAAACAAAAACCACATGGATCAACACGTCGGCACCGACGCGCAATCCATTCGTGCTGGGCTGACCAGCCCAGGTCCAGGACGCGATAGCTTCTGGCCCGGCGCGCAGGAACGTGGTGCAACGCCCGCCTGCGCGCCCTTTCTATCAGCGGAGGGTTTCTCCGCAATTCCTTCCCGCACCATGCACGCCGCACACCGCCGTGCTGGCGCATGCCCGAAAACAATGGGGGATCACCATGAGCACGATCCAACCGATTGCGCGCAAGCGCGTCGTCTCAAATGTCGTCAAAGGCTCGTTGGGCAACCTGGTCGAATGGTTCGACTGGTTTGTCTATGCGTCTTTCAGCCTCTACTTCGCCAAGGTCTTCTTCCCCGAGGGGGACAGCACCGTGCAGCTGCTGGCGGTGACGGCGGTCTTCGCCGTCGGATTCCTGATGCGCCCGTTGGGCAGCTGGCTGCTGGGAATGTATGCGGATCGTCGTGGGCGACGTGCCGGGCTGACGCTGGCGGTGGGGCTCATGAGCGGCGGCTCGCTGATGATCGGCTTCACCCCGGGGTATGAAACGATTGGGATCCTGGCACCCATCAGCCTGCTGGTGGCCCGGTTGCTGCAGGGGTTGAGCGTTGGCGGTGAATACGGCTCCAGTGCCACCTATCTTTCGGAGGTGGCCACTCCGGGGCGCCGCGGCTTCTACTCGTCATTCCAGTACTCGTCGATTATTATCGGACAATTGCTGGCCTTGGCGACGCTGATGATCTTGCAGGCAACTCTTGATGCGCAACAGATGGGCGCCTGGGGTTGGCGCATCCCATTCTTCATCGGCGCCGCACTGGGGCTAGTGGTCCTCTACCTGCGCCGCACCATGGAGGAGTCCGAGCAGTTCTTGAAGAGCAAGACCTCTGAATCCGCGGTGGAGCCTACCGGGCTGCGTGCCCTGATTCTGAGGTACCCGCGGCAGGTTGCCGCGGTCATGATGCTCACGGCCGGCGGAACCATTGCCTTCTACACCTTTACGACCTATCTGCTCAAGTACATGGTCAACACCGCTGGAATCCCTGCTGAAACGGCAACAAAGATCAACTTTTTCGCGCTGCTTGGATTCTTGTTCATGCAGCCGACAATGGGCTGGATTTCGGATAAGATCGGGCGCCGCAAGGTGCTGCTGGTCTTCGCAACTGGATCGGTGCTCTTCACGGTGCCCATGATGCTGCTGCTAGGCACCACGAGCAACCCGTGGATTGCCTTCTTGATCATGTTCTTCGCGTTGGCCATTCTCAGTGGCTATACCGCCTGCGGGGCCATCATCAAGGCCGAAATGTTCCCCACGCATATCCGAGCTGTGGGCGTGGGCCTTCCCTACGCGATTGTCCGCGCTGTGCTAGGCGGGACCACCGAGTCCGTGGCGCTCAGCTTCCGGGCCGCAGGGCATGAATCAATGTTCTACTGGTACGTCACCGGCTTTGCGGCCCTGACATTCGTCGCGCTGTTGCTGATGAAGAAGTCTTTCAACGCCAATGAAATCGATGAGGTTGCGGACGCGAAAGGTCCAGGAGCTTCTTCCGAGTTGAGCAAGCACAAGTAGCTGCTTCCCATTGGGGATGGCAGTGAACCAAAAGAGAACAGCAAGGACGAGCCCACCGCATTTCTGCGGTGGGCTCGTCCTTCTGAGGTAGCAGAACAGCTCCCTATCCGAGGAATTGGCGCAATTGCTCTGCGGTGGCCATGGCTTCTTCATCGAAGAAGCCATGGCGCAAACCGTGGAAAACATGGGCGGTGGAATTCGGGATCGCCTGCGCCAGAATCTCGCAGTTTTCCGCCGGCACGACCTCATCTGCGGTTCCATGCAGGATGAGCGTTGGTTGCTTGATGGCGCTGGCCATTTTCGACGTGTCATGCTCCACGCTGGCCAGACGGTGGCCACGGATGGCTTGGCGGTCGGATGGGCCCGTGGCCAAAGATAGGTTCGGGGTGCTGCCAGCCAAGAAGTCCTCGGTGTACATGAGCTTGAGGCGGGAATGGATGCCTGGAACACCAGGCAGCATGAATTGCTTGGTGACATGTGGCGCCATTCTCGGGGCACGTGGGCCACCTGTGGTGGTGCAGCCCAAAACCAGCCGGTCCACCCGCTCGGGGTGCTCCAGGGCCAGCCATTGGGCGACTTTTCCGCCCATGGAGGTGCCAAAGACGTGCGCCGAGGCCAACCCCAGAGCATCGAGGATCGATGCTGCATCGGCAGCGAACCTTCGTGTGGAAAATACTGCTTCCGGGCTGGCAATGCTGGAACCGGTACCCAGGTAGTCGAAGCGCACCACCATGAAGTCCCGGGACAGCTCTGGGGCTAGACTGTCCCACCACTGCAGCGAAGTGCCCTGGCCCGAGCACAAGAGCATGGGAATGCCCGTTCCCTCGGTTTGGTAGTTGACGACCGACCCATCGTTGGATGTGATGGTTCCCTTGGAAACGGGCATTCTGTTCTTTCTCGAATTCGTGCTTAGTACGAGCGTGGCAGGCCCAGCACCTTGGTGCCGATAAACGCCTTGATCATGTTGTTGTTCACGGGTGCTACCTGGTACATGCGGGTTTCGCGGAACTTGCGCTCCACGTCGTATTCATCGACGAAACCGTAGCCACCGTGGGTATTCAGCGCGGAGTTGGCCGCTTCCCAGCTGGCTTCCGAAGCCAGGTGCTTGGCCATGTTGGCTTCGGCACCGCAGGGCTGGCCGGCATCGAACAGGCGGGCAGCCTCGAAGCGCATCATGTCGGCAGCGCGGACCTTCATATACGCGTCGACGATGGGGAACTGCACGCCCTGGTTGGCACCGATGGGCTTGCCGAAGCGCTCGGTGGCGCTGGCGTAGGAAGTGGCGCGTTCGGTGAACCAGTAGCCATCACCAATGGCTTCGGCAGCCAGCAGGATGCGTTCGGCGTTCCAGCCGTCGAGCACATAGCGGAATCCCTGGCCGACCTCTCCGATGACCGCTGAGGCGGGGACGCGCATGCCGTGGTAGCGCACCTGGTTGGTGGCGTAGTTGAACATGGTCCGGACCTTGGTCACTTCCAGGGTCTCGGGCTGCTCTGCGCGCACCTGGCGCAGATCCACCAGGAAGAGGGTCAGGCCTTCGGTGCGCTTGGCGCTTTTGGGTGCGGTGCGGGCGAGCACGAAGAGCAGATCCGATTCGTCGATGCGGCTGGTCCACGACTTGTGTCCGGTGATCACGAAGTCATCGCCGTCGCGCACGGCTTGCGTGTCGATGTTGGTGGTGTCCGAGCCGGCTTTTTCCTCGGTGATGGAGAAGGCTTGCAGGCGCAACTCGCCCTTGGCGATCTGCGGGAGGTAGGCCTGCTTCTGCGCTTCGCTGCCGTGGCGCAGCAGCGCGCCCATGGTGTACATCTGCGCGTGGCCCGCGGCGGAGTGCCCGCCGGAGCGGTTGATTTCTTCCATGATGACGCTGGCTTCGGTCAGGCCGTAGCCCAGGCCGCCGTATTCGGTGGGGATCAGCGCGGCGAGAAGTCCCGAAGCGGTTATCGCGTCAATGAATTCCTGCGGATAGAGGCGCTGTTGATCCAGCTCCCGCCAGTAGGCATCTGGGAAATCGGCGCAAATGGTGCGGACGGTTTCCCGCAATTCATCCAGGCTTGGTGCGGTGTTCGTGGCGTTTTCCAGCACGGTGCTCATCTCGTCCCCTTGGGTCGGTGAAGTTCATTTCGGAAGATTTCCGAAGTGGTGTCTTGCATCAAAGGTACATAAAATATTATGTTCCTTCAATAGGTTTCTGAAAATTGATCAAAAGTCCAAATTTCGTTGACTTTCGCTGATTCTGTGTAGCAAACTTGGATGAAGCAAGAATATATCCAAGCGTTGAAGGCTCTATTTACAACGCGTTTCAAGGTAGGGGGATCGCATGGAAAATATTATCAACTCTGAATCACGGGTGGTCGAGGGCTGGACAGGCCGGCTCTTCGAGGACTTCACCTCAGGGGACATCTACTACCACCCGTTCGGCAAGACCGTTACGGAAGCCGACAACCAGACCTTCACCCTGGTGACCCAGAACGTCGCCAAAACCCACGTGGACAAGAACTTCGCTGCCAACACCGAGTTCGGCCGCCCACTGGTCAATTCGACGTTCACGCTGTCGCTGGTGACGGGCCAATCGACCATCGACCTGTCCATGAACGTCTTCGCCAACATGGGCTGGGACGAGGTGCGCATGCCGAATCCGGTCTATGAAGGCGACACCATCTATTCGCGTTCCAAGGTCTTGGCTACTCGGGAGTCGAAATCGCGTCCGAATCTTGGGCTGGTGACCGTGGCTACCGAAGGGTACAACCAAGACGGCAAGATCGTCATCAGCTACCGCCGCACGTTCATGGTCTACCGCCACGGTTTCCTGCCGAGCGTCGAATCCTCCCGCCCGGATGAATCCAGCCTGCCAGCGATCCAGGAGCAGTAGCATGCAGCAGAAACCGGTACTGCTGGACGAGCATCACGCAACCGCGTCGGGCCAACTTGCTGAGACGCTCACCTGGTTATTTGTTCCTGGGAACCGGCCAGAACGCTTCGCCAAGGCGTTGGCCAGCGGAGCCGACGCAGTGATCATCGATCTGGAAGATGCGGTCGACGCCTTGGCCAAGGCCGAAGCCCGCGGCCATGTGGAAAAGTTCTTGCGCGAAGCCACCGCCAAGGTTTTCGTGAGGATCAATGACGCGGGCAGCGGCTACTACGCCGAGGACGTGGCCATGCTCGAACGCACGGCGCAACTCGCGGAGCACGGGTTGCTGGGCATCATGCTGCCCAAGGCCGAGATCCGGGCCGACCTGGAAGCCTTGCGCTCCCGTTTCGATTACTCGGTGGCGCTGGTGGCCATTATCGAGTCCGCAGTGGGCATGCACCGGATCCACGAGATCGCCGCAGTGCCCGGCGTGCACCGGCTGGCCTTCGGCGCGGTGGACTACGCAGTGGACCTGGGGCTGGGCCATGAACCGCGGGCCCTGGACCAGGCGCGATCCACGCTGGTGCTGGCCTCCAAGGTGGCCAGGCTGGCTGCGCCAATCGACGCTCCGTCACTGGCCATCAAGGACACCGGCCGGATCCTCGCTGAAGCGCGCTGGGGCAAGGACTTCGGATTCGGAGGAAAACTGTGCATCCATCCGGCCCAGGTGGCCCAGGTGGAAGAGGCTTACGGGCCCAGCCTGGAACAGCAGCAGTGGGCCCGGCGCGTCTTGTCCGTAGCCGAGCAGGGAGCGGCGCAAATTGACGGTCAGATGGTCGACCGGCCGGTGATCGACCAAGCCCAGGACATCCTTCGACGTGCTGCGCGCCGAACCAATCGCCAGGAGAACCCATGAAATCGCTGCCCTTGGATGGCATCACCGTCATTTCGCTGGAGCAGGCAGTTGCCGCCCCCTTTGCCACCCGCCAGCTGGCCGACCTCGGCGCCCGCGTCATCAAGATCGAACGCGATTCCGGGGACTTCGCCCGTGGCTACGACCAGTCCGTGGAAGGGATGGCCAGTTATTTTGTCTGGCTGAACCGCTCCAAGGAGTCCGTGGTGCTGGATCTGAAAAGCGACGAAGGCCAGCAGGTGTTGCATGAGCTGATTGCGGACGCGGATGTCTTGGTGCAGAACCTGGCCCCCGGCGCGGTCCAGCGCCTTGGCTTCGGTGCCGAGGATGCCCTGGAAATCAATCCCCGGCTGATCCACACGTCGATTTCCGGCTATGGCCAGGGCGGACCCTACGAGCAGAAGAAGGCTTATGACCTGCTGGTGCAATGCGAGGCAGGCATGCTCTCGGTCACCGGCAGCCAAGACGAGGTGGCGAAGGTCGGGATCTCCGTAGCGGACGTCTGCGCCGGAATGTACGCCTATACCGGGATCCTCACGGCCTTGTTCAACCGGATGAAAACCGGCAAGGGCGAGGTCATCGAGGTGTCCATGCTCGAAGCCCTGGCGGAGTGGATGGGCCAGCCCTATTTCTATGCCCAGTATTCCGGGACCCAGCAGCCGCGCACCGGAGCACAGCACGCGACTATCGCCCCCTACGGCCCCTTCGAGGCCGCCGGCGGAACGGTGTTCTTCGGAATCCAGAACGAACGCGAATGGCAGAAGTTCTGTGCCGAAGTGCTGGATGACCCAGCCATCGGCAACGACGAGCGCTTTGCCAACAACACCCTGCGCGTCGCCAACCGCGAGGCCCTGCACGAGGCGATCGACCAGGTGCTGGCCACGTTGGATGTCGAGCAGGCGGTCGCCCGGCTGGATGCGGCCGGCATTGCCAACGCCCGGATGCGCGACATGCATGAGCTCTCGGCGCATCCGCAGCTTGAGGCGCGCAACCGCTGGGTCGACGTTGACTCCCCGGTGGGGCCGCTGCGCTCCCTGCGCCCGCCGGTGACCACACAGAACTCGGGCATCCGAATGGACCCGGTCCCGGCCTTGGGCGAACATACCGAACGGGTGCTGGCCGAGGTGCGCCAGCGGCGCAAGGCACGCGGGAACGCGGGGAGCTAGCCCGCGGCTGCCCTGCCATTGGATATTCTGGAGTCCGGGCCGTGCGGGCAATACCGCCGTGGTCCGGGCTTTGGCCCAGTATCGCCTTGAAAGGACGGCTACGCATGTCACCTCGACGCCCCAGCGCACCACGCCAGCAATTCAGCGAGCGTGCCGCGGCGTATGTGCGTGCCATGGTCATCTCCGGACAGATGCTTCCAGGCAGCCAAGTGCGCGTGGAACAAGTGGCCGAAGCCTTGGGCATATCCACCACCCCGGCCCGTGAAGCCCTGCAGTTGCTGCGCGTGGAAGGCTTCTTGAATTCGGTGCAGAACAAGGGCTTCATCGTGGCGGCACTCACCGGCAAGGATATCCGGGATTTATTCCGTGTCCAGGAGCTGCTGGCCGGCGAACTGGCGGCCAAGGCGGCACAGAACGCCACGGCGGAGGACCTGGCAGAGCTTGAAGCGTTGCACCTGGAACTGATGGCAGCTGCTGCGCGGAAGAATACTGAACTGCTGGAGACCAAGAACCATGAATTCCACCGCCAGATCAACCAGCTGGCCGACGCGCAAAAAATGCTCTGGGTGCTGGGACTGACTACCCGTTATGTTCCGCGCATGTTCTATGCGCAGATCCCGGGATGGCCCCAGACCACCATGAATGACCACGGCGAAATTCTGGCTGCCATGAAAAATTCAGACCCGGAGGGTGCTCGCAATGCCATGGAAAACCATTTGCGCCATGCCGGCGAGAAGCTTGCAGACTATTTCGACGAGCGTCTGCAGACCGTCTAAGACCCTTGCGGGACTAGCCGTGCCTTTGCCTGAATAGTTCCTGCGCTCCGGGATGGAGCTTGATCCCCGGGGTGTAGATCATGGACCGCGGATCAAGATACTGGGTGCCCAAGGCTTCCTCGGGGACCAAGCGCCCGGGGTAGTCGATCAGCAGGCGCAGCGCCTCCCTGACCACGTCATCGGGAAGGCTCGAGGAACAAATCAGCAGCGACGAGACCCCGAGGGATGGGACATCTGATCCCAGGTCGTAGACGTCCGCCGGAATGGACACCGGGAAATATTCGGGACCATAGGACTTGACCAGCGCATGGGTTTCCGCGGCAAGCGATACCAGCCTGGCCTTTTTGCCCAGGGTCTGTTTCATCAGTGGCAGCGGAAGGCCTCCTGCCACCAACGCGGCGTCGATATCCCCGTTGGCCAGGGCCTCGGCCGAATCTGCCACGGTGAGCGGCACTTCGGTGAAGTCCGAGGGGCCGAGGTTGGCAGCTTTGAGGATCCGGCGCGCGGTGAATTGTGTGCCCGATCCTTGCGGTCCAAGGCTCACGCGCTGGCCAGCCAGCTGCTTAGCGGAGTCCACTGGAGAGCCTGCAACTGTCAGCAGCTGCCAATAGGTTTGGTACACGCGGGCCACGGAGCGAATGCCGTCAAGATCGTTGCCGATCGAATCGCCCAAGGCCAAGGCGAAGTCCAATTTTCCGGAGAGCACTCCCTGCACGTTTTCGAGGGATCCGCTGCTTTTGACCGGTTCAAACCGCACCGGAGAATTGGCGTGCACCGCGGCGTCTGCCAGCAACCGCGCGAATTCCCCGAAGAAGCCGCCTGCTTCACCTCCGCCCAGTGTCCAAGGCTTTTGGACTGGGGCGGAACAGCCAGAGAGCAGAAAAGCCGCGCCCAGGCCGAGAACTTGTCTGCGCGAAATGGATGTCGCAGTCATGGTTTCCCCTTTCCGCCAGAACCACGAGGCAGAATCAAGCTGGCGCGGAGCCCCTGTGGTTCATTATGGGAAAAAACCAGCTTTGCCTCCATCGCCTGGGCAATGGCCTGGGCGATGGCCAAGCCCAGCCCGCTGCCCCCGGTCTGCGTTCCACTGCGGTCAGCCGAGGGGCCTTCCCGGTAGAACCTTTCGGTGAGCCTGCCCAGGCGTTCGTCGGCGACCCCCGGTCCGTGGTCGGCTACCACCAAGTGGATTTCGGTTGCTGACTTTTCGCTCACGCTGATCTCGATCTCTGCTCCCGGTGCATACTTCGCGGCATTATCGAGCAGGATATCCAGATACTGCTGCAGCAGGTGCTTCTTGCACTGGGCGATGACTAGCGCAGACGTGTCGTGGACCGTGACGGTTCCCGAGGACTGCTCGATCACGGGACCCCAATTTTCCGCACGCTCGCGCACGACGCCCAGCACGTCGCACGATTCAGGAACTGGGGCTTTGAGCGTCAGCGACTCGACGCGCGCCAAGCTGAGCAGGTCATCGAGAATGGCATTGAGCCGTTCGCTCTCGTCAATCGCATGGGATACAGCATCGTGCTGCTCGGGTGTTTGGGTGGCCTGGATGACATCGAGGCGCAATTGCAGGGCCGCCATTGGATTGCGCAATTGGTGTGCTGTGTCTGCGACCAGGCGGCGTTGGGCGTCCGTGGAAGCCGACAGCGCGGAGTTCATGGAATCAAGGGTATGGCTCACCGTGCGCAATTCTGGCGGGCCGAAGGCTTGCTCATGCTCCGTGGTATCGGCCTGCCTGCCGTGGATGAACGGCAAGGAGCTGCTCATCTGCTGGATCCGCTGGTTCAACTGCGAGAGCGGACGGAGCACCCAGCGGCTGAGCAGCTGGGCGATGGCGCCAAAAACGAGCAGTGCCGCGACTGCCAGGATGGCTACCTGTATCCAGGTCCGAGTGATGTCGGCGACGGCCCTGGCGGTGGAGACTTGAATGAGCACGGCACCGGAAACCTGGGAATCGGCGCCAATGGGCTGAGCCACGAGCAGTGTCTTCGCGGAGAAAGGAGATAACGCCTTGACCGGGGGCGCCGGCTGGTTGCGTATCGTATTGGCGATCAATTCGGTGACCTCTGCACGCTCGATGTTGATCCCGGTATTCAGCTGGTGGCCCTTGGTGCCGAGGGCAACAAGTACAGGCTCTCCGTAAAGCTCAGTGTAGGCGTCCAGCTCTCCACGAAGACGCTGCTCGCGTACCGTGGAGGCGTAGTCATCGGCCAAGGACGCGAACCTGCGCAGGTCTGCTGATCTCTCCAGCACCAATTCCTGGGTGCGCGACTGGGAACGCTCGATGAGCAGGGGAATCGCAAAAACAGTCGTCGCGAAAATCGCGAGCATGGCGAAGACCAGCAATAATCGGGTGCGCATGGGTTATCGGGGCAGCTGGTAGCCGAAGCCGCGGATGGTCTGCAAATCCAATGCGTCCCCCAGCTTGGAACGCAGCGAGTTGATGTGCACGTCCAGGGAACGCGACACCCCGTTGAAGGCGTCTCCCCATACCTTGTCCAGGAGCTGTTCTCGGCTCACCGCCGCCCCATGGGCATCAACCATCGTCATGAGCAGTTCGAACTCCTTGGTGGTCAGCGGGATCGCCTCGTCATGGCGGGTGATGCGGCGTGCCGCACGGTTAATGGAAAGCTCGCCGAATTGTTCAATCTCATCGGTGATTCCGGAGCGGATCGGTGCCAGCAGGGTCCGGCGAGTGACTGCTTCGATGCGGGCCAACAGCACGAACATGCGGGCGGGCTTGTTCAGATAGTCATCGGCCCCGCTGCGCAGCGCCAGTATGGTGGATCGGTCATCGTCGCGTGCGGTGAGCACAACCACCGGAACCGCTGAGACCCGGCGCAGGCGCCGCAGCACCTCTATGCCATCCATATCCGGCAAGCCCAGATCCAGGATTACCACATCCAAGCCGGCGTGATTGTTCAATATTTCTTGGCCATAGCTGAATCGCACGGTGTCGATGCGCTGCGATTTCAGGGCACCGATCAGTGCAGAGGCGACGCCATCATCGTCCTCGACTATGCCAATGCGCATGGGATTTTTCCTTGGTGCCAGGCGGTTCCCTATTTGTTCCGGGACCGCGGTGCTCTTCAAAATAGCCTGTGAACCAGACTAGTGGTGGAAGCCCTGAAAAGCTTCCACCACTAGCAATTTTTACCGATCTTATACGGCTAGCGAACCAGTTTCTGCTGCCTTGCGGTGTCCGCGGCAGGCTGTTCGTAGATGGTCTCCAATTGGGAGTTCTTCGAGGGGTCCTTCACCGTCAATGCGGCGAAGAAGGTGATGGCGATGCAGCCGGTGACGTACCAGAAGAACAGCGACTCGTTGCCTGCCTGCTTCAGTGCCAAAGCAATCGGCTCGGCGGTGCCGCCGAAGAGCGCGGCCACGATGGCATGTGGAAGGCCGACGCCCAGGGCGCGGACCTTGGTGGGAAACATCTCTGCCTTGACGATGGCGCTCAGTGCGGTATAGCCGCTGACAAAGACGAGGCCAACCATCATCAGCCCGAAAGCGGCGAACACGTTATCCGTGTGCGAGAGCAGCGTCAATACCGGAACGGTGACCACGGTGCCGCCGATGGAGAAGAAGAGCATGACCGCACGGCGTCCGAACTTGTCGGAGATCCAGCCAACCAAGGGCTGCAAGAACATGAAGATGAACAGCGCGATAAAGCTGATGACGGCCGCGTTTTCCTTGGAGATGCCCGAGGTGTTCACCATGTACTTCTGCATGTAGCTGGTGTAGACGTAGAACGCGACGGTCCCGCCCAAAGCCAGCCCGAAGACGGCCGCCAGCTGCTTGGGGTACTTCAGCAAGGCGCGCAGTCCCGCCGCCGGTGCTTCTCCGCTGCCGGTTTCAGTTGCCTTGGCGCGTTCTTCCTGGTCCTTCTTGAAATGTTCCGATTCGTCCATGCCCCGGCGAAGGAACATCACGGTAATTCCCGCAATGGCACCAACAACAAATGGAATGCGCCAGCCGAAGGCATACATCTGCTCACTGGTCAGCATGGCCTGCAACGCGATCATCAAGGACAGGGCAGTGAGCTGGCCAAGGATGATGGAGACGTACTGGAATGAAGAATAGAAGCCGCGGCGTCCCGGGGTGGCAATTTCCGAGAGGTAGGTGGCGCTTGACCCGAATTCGCCGCCAACGCTCAATCCCTGCAGGAGCCGGGCGAGCAGGAGCAGGATCGGCGCAAACACGCCGATGGTGTCGAAGCTCGGAGTAAACGCGATAGTCAGCGAGCCAGCGGACATCAAGAGCACCGATGCGGCCAGCGCGTTGCGGCGTCCAAACCGATCGGCGTACATGCCCAGCAGCCATCCGCCCAGCGGGCGCATGAGGAAGCCAACAGCGAAGATCGATGCGGCTGCCAGAAGCTGAGCGGTGAGGCTCTCTGCCGGGAAGAACGATGCTGCGAAGTAGATGCTGAATGATGCGTAGACGAACCAGTCGAACCATTCGATGAGATTGCCGAGGCAACCTTTGACAACGTTGCTGACTACACGCCGGGTTGACGGTAGCCCGGTATCTTGCTGCTTGGACATGTGCTTTCCTTTGACCGGTGGGGATCGTTTCCTAGAAGTCCACAGTGTCGGAAGTCACAGGGCATTGCGAGCGATTCGGTGGAAAATTAACCGCCACTTAAGATTCGGTGACCTGGAGCACATTTTCTGTTGAAGATCCGCCGGAAATCGGGGTCAAAGCGCAGGACGGCACCAGTGGTCCACGCACCCCAGCCGCCGTTCGCGCTCCGGCGGCGCCACCCGAAAACCGGCACCGTAGTGCTCCCCGGGGCAGGGGCGGCGCTACACCGTGTCAAAGGCTTGCGCGCTGCGAGCCGCCTCCTGTTCCTGGAAGGCGCAGGAGAACCGGTGCTTCCCCGAAGTAACGATTATTGGTTCCGAGCCGTCGGGAAGGAAAACCTCCGCCGAGGTGGAGGGCGGAACCAGGATCTCCAATTCGAAGGCTCCCTCCTCAAGGGTCCACGACGAGGAGGCCAGGCCGTAGGGGGTGTGCAACTCGGAGCGCGCCCAGGAAAGCCCGCTGGTTGGCACCGGAGCGATGCGCTGCCGGCGGTAGCCGGCAGCTCCCGGGGCCAGGCCCCCGACCCGCCGGTGCAGGAAGTCGGCCACGGCGCCGAAGGCATAGTGGTTGAAGGACGTCATGCCACCAGGGTTCAGCGACCCGTCGGGCAGCAGGGAATTCCAGCGCTCCCAGATGGTCGTTGCGCCCATGCCCACCGCATAGAGCCATGAAGGGCACTCGGTCTGCAGCAGCAGGCGCCACATGGTGGCGGCGTTGCCGGTTTGCACCAGCGCATCGCAAATATGCGGGGTGCCCAGGAAGCCGGACCCGATGTGGAAGCTGTCCTCGGCCACCTGGGCCGCGAGCAGGCTGCCGGCATGCTCCAGCTGTTCCGGAGCCAGCAGCCCGAAGCGGATCGCCAGCGCATAGGCGGTCTGTGAAGGGAAGGCGGCCCGCCCGCTCGGGGTGGCGTATTCTTCCCGGTACCGCTGCGCGCAGCGCTCGAAGAGCCCTGCATAGCGCTGCTCATCGGCGGCCCGGCCCAGAACCTGGGCGGTGTCGCGCATGATCCGCGCCGATTGGGCAAGATAGGCGGTGGCCACCGCCTGCCAGGGCAGTCGCGCCGCCCACGGCTGGTCATCCGGAGCGGCCGCATCCAGCCAGTCGCCGAAGGAGAACCCGCCGCTGGCAAAATCCAGCTGGTCTCCGGCACGGCGCACCATGGCCGCGACCCAGCCTTCCATCGAGTCCCATTGGCGTTCCAGGATCCCGGGGTCGGCGTAGCGCTCGTAGAGCGTCCAGGGGACAACCGTCGCCGCATCGCCCCAGCCGGCCTCGGCACCGAGCGGCGGCATGGACGGATCGACATCCACCCACGGGATGTAGACCGGGACATTGCCATCGGGGTGCTGGTCGGCGGCGAGATCCGCCAGCCATTCGGTGAGCATTCCGGAGCAGTCGTAGAGGTAGGCGGCACTGGGCGCGAAAGCCATCAGGTCCCCGGTCCAGCCCAGCCGCTCATCGCGCTGCGGGCAATCGGTGGGGACATCGAGGAAGTTGCCGCGCATGCTCCACACGACATTCTCATGCAGTTTGCCCAGCTGCTCATCCGAGCAGCTGAAGTCCCCGGTGCGGACCATGTCGGTGTGCAGGACCACGGCCTTCAGCGCGTCGAGATCCAGCTTGCCGGGCCACCCGTCGACCTGGACATAGCGGAAGCCGTGGAAGGTGAACTCTGGTTCCCACACCATGGCCTCGCCGTTGAGGATGACCTCATCCGTGGCGCTGGCCGCGCGCAAGGGACGGACGCCCAGCTCGCCATCTTCCAGCACCTCGGCGTGGCGGAAGGTGATTGTTTGCCCCGCCTCAGCGGCCGGCAGGTTGACCCGCAGGCGGCCGACCAGATTCTGCCCGAAGTCCACGAGGGTGGCCCCGGAGGGACTGGCCAGCTGCCCGATCGCCGGGACCAGCTGTGTTTCGCGGACCGGCGGGGCATCCGGGGCGACCAGGACAGCTGGATCAAGCTCCTGCACAGTGACCGGCGTCCAGGCGCTGTCGTCGAACCCGGGCTCGTCCCAGCCGTGCTGCAGGAGGCGGGTATCGGTGCTCTGCCCCTTGTAGATATCGGCCCGGGTGACCGGCCCGAGCATGCTGCGCCAGGTGCCGTCGGTTCCGCCCAGCGAATAGCTGCCATCGGCGTGGAGGACTTCCAGCTGCACCCAGGCCGCCGTGGTGTCCCCGTAGAGCCCGCGCAGCCCCGAGAAGCCGAGGAACCCGCGGTACCAGCCATCGGCCAGGTGCACGCCGAGGGCATTGGCTCCGGGGTGCAGGATCCCGGTAACATCCCAGGTGCGATAGCGCAGGCGCTTGGCATAGGAGCTCCAGCCCGGGTTCAGCGCATCCTTGCCCACCGTCCTGCCATTGAGGTGCAGGGTCATCACGCCGCGGGCTGTGGCGCGCAGCCGCGCGGAGAGGATCCGCCCGTGCTCTGCCACCTGCTGCGAGAGGTCGATGTCACCGCGCAGCAGCGCCGCCGGTTCTCCCTCGGATCCGGTGGGCGGAAGCAGCGGGCTGACGGCTTGGGCCGAGAACAGCGAGGTATCGAGCAGCCCGGTTTCCAGGCTGGTTGGTTCGCTCCACGGCGAGGGATCGGGGTCTTTTCCCCATACGCGAACGCGCACCGCGCGGGTTGCGCGCGAGGCCAGCGTGCCGCCCGGCCAGGGGACAAGGACCTGCTGCGCGGAGATGACCTGGCCGGTGCGTTCCAGCTCTCCGGTCACCGGATTGCTGATCTCCACTTCGTAGGCCCGCTGGGACCAGCCGGGGATGGCGGTGTCGGTGATCCACGAGAGCCGCGGCGCGGATTCCCCGATTCCCAGGGGTTCGCGATGGTGCTCAACGGTGACGGGGCGTACGCGGAAGGTCATGTCGGTTCCTAGGGTGATCAGGTGCGCGATGGCGCAAAAAAGACTGGGCGCTTGGCGGGCTAGAGGGGCTTGGCCAGGAAGCCGTTGATGTGCCAGCGGATGCCTTCGGCCATATCCACGTCCAGGCCCTGCAGCCACAGGGCTTCGAGCCCTTCGGTCATGGCCAGGGTATTCAGGGCCGCGGCGCGCGGCTCGATGCCGGGCTTGAGCCCGTCCTCGGCCAGGACCTCGCTGAAGGCCCGGGTGACGGCCTCGATGATCCGGCCGAGGCGTTCGCGGAAGTAGTTGTGCGCCGGGTGCTCGGGGTCCACCGCCTCGGTGGAGAGGTTGCGGTAGAGCTGGACCACGCCGCGCTGGCCGGCCTGGACGCGGGAAATCTCCACCAGGGCGGCCAGGAACTCCCGGCCGGTTTTCCCGCGCAGGTTCTCTTCGGCAAGGGCGTCTCGCTGCTGGAGCACCGCGGTGAGCAGGGCGAGCTTGCCTCCGGCAAAATGGTGCAGCACCCCGGTTTGGGTGATGCCCACGGCCCGGGCTATTTCGTTGACGGAGCTTGCGGTGTAGCCGTTCTTCGCGAAGATGGCGAACGCCGCCTCGAGGATCTGCTCGCGGCGTTGTGCGGTCTTGCGGTATGTGCCTCTGGTGCCTGCCATAACTGCACTGTATCAGCGATCACACGAAAACATGTAATCCTTTAAGTTTTCGTGTTACAGTGATCTGCATCACCGACCGCGCGGGATTATTCGGTGCTCTCCAGGCCATCTCCATGGCCCCTCAGGTTAAGGAAACCTCACCATGACACACCCAACCCAGCGGCAATCGGCCTCTGCTACGGCCGACGCATCTGCCCCCGGCATCACCGGGAACCAGTTTCCGCCACCCGCTTCATCGCGCCGGGGATTGGTCTTTTTGCTCGTGCTCGCCATGGTGGGCGCCGGCGCCGCGCAGATGTCTGCGGCATTGCTTACGCTCACCCTGAAAGCCACGGAACTGGATGCCGCGACGGCGACGACAACCATCTCGATTTCCAGCGCGGTGGCCGGGATACTCACCCTGATCGCGCTGCCACTGGTCGGTGCGCTCAGCGACCGGTCGCGTTCCCGATGGGGCCGCCGCCGGCCGTTCCTGCTGCTGGCGGCGCTCGCCTTTTCCGTTGGCGGCGTGCTGCTGGTCGCGGCTGGCACTGTGCCGCTCTTTGTCCTGGCGCACCTGGTGATCACCTTTGGATTCGTGACCGCGAACGTGAGCGTCATTGCGCTGCTGACCGACCAATTGCCTGAAGACGGCCGCGGCCCGGCCACCGCGCTGTTGAGCATGGGCACCCCGCTGGGCGCGCTGTTCGGCATGGCGGTCGCGGTGCCTTTCGGCGACAATCTGGTGCCGCTGGTGGGCATTCCCACCGCGCTGGCGGTCCTCAGCCTGCTCGCCCTGGCCCTCAAGGTGCGCGATCTGCGGCATCCCGAGCGCCGCCCGCGCAGCACCGCAGCGGCACTGCTGGGGATTTTCTGGGTCAACCCGATCCGGCACAGCGCTTTCGCCTGGGTCTTCACCTCGCGGATGCTGGTTTTCTCCGGGGTGGCCGCGCTGAACGGCTACCAGGCCATCTACATGCTCCAGCGCCTGCACCTGGAACCGTCCTCGCTGGGAACCGCGATCCTCATGACCGTGGTGCTCAATGCCGGCATCACCATGCTGGTCGCCCCGGTGATCGGCCGGATCAGCGACCGGCTGGGCGTGCGCAAGCCATTCATCCTGGCCGCCGCGGTAATCCTGGGCCTCGGCCTGGTGCTCGCATCAACGGCATCGAACCTGCCCATGTACCTCGTGGCCTGCACCGTAGTGGGCCTAGGCCAAGGAGTGTACTTCGCCGTGGAACTGGTGCTGGCCACCCAGATCCTGCCCGACAAGACCAACCCGGCCAAGGACCTGGGGATCTTGAAGATCGCGGATAACCTGCCTGTCACCATAGTCTCGGCGCTCGCCCCGGTCCTGCTGGCCATTGGCGCTACCAGCGCGGGGCCGAACTTCTCGGCACTATTCCTCGCCGGGGCCATGGCCAGCATTATTGGAGGATTCGCGATCCTCTTTGTGCGCGGAGCCCGCTAGGTTCGGCAAGCACCCCATTTCCACCTGATCCGCCGACATTCGAAAGGCACTTTGACAATGAGCCACTATCCCGATGATTTCCTGTGGGGCGTTGCCACCGCAGGGCACCAGAACGAAGGAAACAACCAGCACAGCGACATCTGGTTCCTCGAAAACATCCAGCCCACGCTGTTCAGCGAGCCCTCGGGCCGTGCCTGCGGTGCCTATGAGCGCTACGAATCCGACCTCGACCAGGTGGCGGCCCTGGGCCTGAACGCATTCCGCTTTTCGATTGAATGGGCCCGCATCGAACCCGAGCGCGGCACCATTGTGGGCAAGGAGCTGGACCACTACGAAGCGGTGGTGGATGCGGCCCTTGAGCGCGGGCTCGCCCCGCTGGCCACCTTCAATCATTTTGCCTCGCCGCACTGGTTCTCGGCCGCCGGTTCCTGGCTGGCCAAGGACGCGGCACAGCGTTTTGCCGACCAGGTGGACCGCGTGATGCAGCGCCTCGGGGACCGGCTCACTGCGGCCGTAACCATCAATGAACCGAATCTGGAACAGCTTCTGCAAGCTGGCGGGAAGCTGCCCCCGGAAGCGGAGCAGATCAAGCGGCAAATGCTCCAAGCCGCTGCCCAAGCAGCCGGCACCGACAGCTACTTTGCCTCGAATGTCATCCCCTCGAATGTCCAGGATGACTTCCAGCAGGCCTTCACGGTGGCCCACCGCATGGCCAAATCGGCCATCAAGGCGCGCCGGGCCGATGTGCCGGTGGGGATTTCCATTGCCATTGCCGATGAGCGGGCGCTGCCCGGGGGAGAATCCCGCAGGGATGCCCGGCGCGCGGCCGTCTACGACCACTGGCTTGACGTGGCACGGGAGGATGACTTCATTGGCGTGCAGAATTATGAGGCCTTCCTGCACGGGCCAGACGGCGAGGTCCAGCTAGAGGGCCAGCGCAACGGCATGGGCTCGGTGATTGACCCGGGCTCGCTCGCCGGGGCCGTCCGCTACGCCCATGAGGTCTCGGGGGTGCCGGTGCTGGTGACCGAGCACGGAATCCAGATTGACGATGATTCTCTGCGCGCGCAGTTCATTCCGCAGGCCCTGGCTGCCTTGGAACAGCAGATAGCCGCCGGCACCCCGGTGCTGGGCTATTGCCACTGGACGCTCATGGACAACTTCGAGTGGATCTTCGGCTATCGTCCCAAGCTCGGCCTGCTGGAACTCGACCGGCAGACCCTGGAACGCACGCCAAAGCCCAGCGCCATGGCCTATGCCCGGGCGGTGCGCCAGGCGCAAGCGAAGATGGCGGCGACCTCCTAGGCAAGGGCGGCGGCTCGCGCCCCGGGGCCAGCGTTGGCTTCCGGGGCCGAGCGGACGCGGCCCGTTTCCTGTCCTAGGACAAGCCGGAGGTGATTTCGGCGACCGACTCGGCCAGCCGATCCACCAGCAGCTGCGCCTGCTCGCGCTCGATAACCATCGGCGGGCGCATCTTGAGCACATTGTCGTCCCGGCCGATGCGGCTGATCAGCACGCCTTTGTCCTTCATGAGTTCAATGAGCTGCTTGGCGGCCACCGGATGGGGCTGGCCGGGAGCGTCGGGACGCACAATGTCGTAGCCGAAGAACAGGCCCTGGCCACGCACCGCGCCAATCAGGGGACTGCTCTTTGCGATCTCGCGCATGGCATCGGCGATAAATTCTCCCGTGGCGCGCGCGTGGGTCATCAGCTGGCGCTCGCGCATCTCACCGAGCACCGCGAGCCCCGCGGCGGAGGACACCGGGCTGCCGGCGAAAGTGTTGAAGTACATGTTTCGGACACCGAACTCATCGAGCAGCGCTTCGGTGGTGATGACCGCTCCGATCGGGTGCCCATTGCCCATTGGCTTGCCGAGGGTAACGAGATCCGGCTTGATCGCATACAGCTGATGGCCCCACATGTGGTTGCCAAGCCGGCCGAACCCGGACTGCACTTCATCGGCGATGAACAGGCCCCCGGCGGCCTGCACCCGTTGTGCAAGCCCTTCGATATATCCGGACGGTACGTTCAAGAGGCCTTCGGTGGAGAAAATGGGGTCGAGCAGGGATGCCGAGATCCCGTGCCCGGCCTCCTGCAACGAGGCGATCGCCGCGTCGACCTCGGCCAGTGCCCGGTCCCGCAGGGCCATTGCGGACTGCGCATCCATTCCGGTCGCATCCGGGATCCGCACCGCGCGCACATGGGACCCGAACTCCTCGTGGACCGCCAGTCCGGTGGTGAGTTCCGCCAGCGAGCTCGTATTCCCGTGATAACTGAAATCCGAGACGAGGATTCCCCGGTTCCCGGTGTGCTGGCGGGCTATGCGCAATGCCAGTTCATTGGCTTCGGAGCCGCTGTTGACGAGAAAGAGCCGATCCAATTCGCCGTTGAAAGTATCCAGCAGCGCCTCGGCGTAATCGACCACCATGTGGTTCAGATACCGGGTGTGCAGGTTGATAGTGCGCAGCTGCCGGTTCACCGCATCGGCCACTACCGGGTTGGCATGTCCGACATGCGGCACGTTGTTGTACCCATCGAGGTAGGTGCGTCCCTGCGCATCGGTCAGCCACGCTCCCTCGCCGCGCACCAGCTCCAGCGGCGTGTTATAGAACAGCGGCGAGTGCGGGCCGATAGTTGCCACGCGACGGGCCATCAGGGCGGCTGTGGGTTCGGAAAGCAGGGAGTTCTGGGCGATTTCAGTCATGGCAGGTCCTTTCGGAAGGTGATGTTCAGGCAGTGATCAAACCGCGCGCCAGGGCGCCCAGGGCGTTGATCTGTTCTTCGACGCTCTCGGGGTCCGCGGCCGCGCGGCTGCCCGAAGCGCGCAGCGCGCCGGAGAGCGCCACGGTGAGTGCCTCGATGTCGATACCGGGAATCAGCAGCCCCTCATGCAGGGCCATGACCAGGTCATCGCGGATGAAATTCTCAAAAGATCGGGAAGCGGTTCCGGTCACTCCGGCCAGCACCGGAACCAGATCCGCGCCCATGATGCCGTAGAACCGCCCCTTGGGGTCCGCGCTGGCTTCAGTCAGGGCGCGGGCCAGGGCGCGAATGCGCATTTCCAGCCCCTCGGCCTGTGCATGGAGCGCATTGCCGCGCTGGACCACCTCGTCGGCAAGCCGCAGGTAGACGGCGCGCACGATTTCATCGCGCCCCGCAGGGAAATAAGCGTAGACAGTGCCGCGAGCGACTCCGGCAAGCTTGCTGATTTCTTGCAAGGTGGTGCCTGAATAGCCGACGTCGCCGAGCAGCTGGGCTGCGACATCCAGGATGTCGTTCCGGGTGCGTACGCGGTTGCGCTCGCGCTGGCTCATGGCCGGCAATTCTTCGATCATTGTCCCGCTCCTGCTTCCTTGTCATCCCGGGGCCAGCTCTTCTGGCACCGCCCTTGGACACCAGCATAACCATAAAAAGTAAAAAATTGAACACCGTGTTCAGTTGACAAACACGATGTGCAACTTTTTACTAGTGTATGACCACGGTCACAAATAAAGCCGCCAGGAAGAGAGCCGATGATTTCACCAAGCCGTGCCGAAGCCGCACTACGAAAAGTCCTGCCCCGCTACGGGATTCCAAGCACCGCGCATCTGGAACTGGTGAAGTACCGGGAGAACCACGTCTTCCGTGTTGATGCAGGCCAAGGGTCCAGCTACGCGGCCAGGCTGCATCGGCTGGGCTATCGCACCGCCGGACAGCTGTCCACCGAGGCGGCCTACCTCATGGAACTGGCAGAGCGCGGGCTGTCGGTGCCGCGCTTGATCCGCACCCTGGATGGGCAGCTCAATTGCACCGTGGAGATCGAGGACGGGAACACCGTGGTGATCGATTTGCAGCACTGGATCCCCGAAGCCTCGCCCATGGGCGATATTTCCGAGGCGCTGGCTGGTTCCGATGCGCTGGGCGGCAAGGATTTCCAGGAGCTTGGCAAGGAATTGGCCAAACTGCATCTGGCCTCCATGGCCATCGGAATCCCGGCGGGCTTCGACCGCGGAACCTGGGACCACGAGGGCCTGGCTGGCGCTGCTCCACTGTGGGGCGATCCGGCCAAGCTGCCTTGCCTCGACGCGGAGCAGCGGGCCAAGATCGGCCGGGCCATGCTCTCGCTGCATGGCCGGCTGGGAAAGCTGAGCCGGAACGAGGCGGTTTTCGGCGTCATCCACGCGGATCTGACCCCGGAGAACGTCCTGGTCAGCGCCGCTGGCCCGGTGCTGATCGACTTTGACGACTTCGGCACCGGCTGGCATCTTTTTGATCTGGCCACGGTCCTGTTCTTCTATTCCGCACACCCCCGGCTGGCCGAATACCGCCAGGGGCTGGAAGCCGGCTACCTGGCCGAGCGCGCAGACGTGCCCGCCGGATTCTTCGATGCCTGGGACGACCTGCTGCTGGGCCGCGGGCTGACCTATCTGGGCTGGGCCGCTGAACGGCACGGAGACGAGGAAGCCGATTTCATCGAGCGCATGGTGGTTCCGGTGGTCATGGATCTCGTCGAAGCGCACCTTGCAGGCGCCACCCCGGCAGTCCTGGGAGGCGGCAAATGAGCGCGCCGGTGGCATTGATTTCCGGAGGGGGCACAGGCATCGGGCTGGCCGCAGCGCGCAGGCTGGCCCGCGACGGCTACCGCGTGGTCCTGACCGGCCGGCGGATCGACCCGCTGAACGTGGCCGCCGAGCAAATCGGAGCGGTGGCGCTGGCCGGTGACATGACCGATACCGCCAGCGTCCAGGAAGTGGTCGGCGGCACCTTGGACCACTTCGGGCGTCTTGACGCGGTGCTCGCCAATGCCGGAGGACACGGCTTCTCCACGGTGGTCGACACCGATGACGAGTCCTGGGCCACGAGCCTGGACGCGAACCTGACCACAGCCTTCAAGCTCTGCCGGGCGGCACTGCCGCAATTGGCCCGCACCCGGGGCCGGATCGCCGTCATCTCCTCGCTGGCGGGCATCGCCGCCGGCCCTTCGGTGGCCGGCTACACCGTGGGCAAGCATGCCCTGATCGGGCTGACACGTTCCATGGCCCGCGACTACGGCAAGCATGGGGTGCGGGTGAATGCGATCTGCCCCGGGTGGGTGCGCACCGACATGGCCAACGCCGAAATGGACGAGCTCTGCGCGGCCATGGGCTTGGACGGCCGTTCGGCAGCCTACGCCAAGGTCACCGAGCATGTGCCGCTGGGACGTCCGGCGGACCCCGAGGAGATCGCCGGCACCATCGCCTTTTTGCTCGGCTCCGATTCCAGTTACATCACCGGGGCCACCCTGGTGGCCGACGGAGGCGCCCACATGGTGGATCTTCCCACTATTTCCTTTGATGCCCTGTCCTGAATGCTGCCCTGCCTGAATTCCGACCCGACTTTCCTGGAGCACCCATGAGCGAACATATCCTCGTCTACACCAATGCCACGATCCACACCATGGACGCCAGCCTCACCACCGTGGATGCCTTCGCGGTGTCCGGCGGCCGGATCGCAGCCCTTGGCGATGCCGCCCGCGACCTGCTGGCCGCCGGAGCCCAGGAGGTGGATCTGGGTGGCCGCACCGTCCTGCCCGGGCTGATCGACGCCCATATCCACCACGCGCAAGGCGGCAAGAAGGAGCTCTTCGACTTCTGCATCCCGCCCACCGCCAGCTTGGGCGGGATCCTGAGCGAGATCGCAAAAGAGGCCGCCGAATTGCCCCGGGGCGCCTGGCTCACCGGCGGTTCGGTGGGGTCCGGGCTCATCGACCAGGTGAACACCGCGCAGGCCCTTGCCCGGCTGGATGAAGCCAGCGCGGGGCATCCGGTCCTGCTCACCGATGACTCGCTGCACAACCGCTGGGCCAATTCCCTGGCACTCGAGCTGGCAGGAATCTCACGGGATACGCCGGACCCGGCTGGCGGCCAGATTTGCCGCGACGCGCAGGGCAATCCTACGGGGTGGCTGGTGGAGGCAGCGGGCATGATGGCCGAAAAGGCCAAGGAACGCCTGGATCCCTTCGAGCTGGACAAGCTCATCGAGTCCAGCGCCCGCGGCGTGGCCGAATGCAACGCCTTCGGCATCACCGGATTCCAGGATGCGGCGACATCGATGCAGATCATGCAGGCGGTCCACCGGCTCGATACGGCCGGGCAGCTCAATGCCTGGGTGGTTTCCTCCACACCAGTCGAAGAGTTCATCTTCGGCTACGAGCCAGTGGGCCAACCAGTTATCGAGTCCATGCCGGATACCGCCAGCGAACACCACCGGCCCACCTATATCAAGATCTTCCTCGACGGGGTGCCGCCCACGCGCACCGCCGCCTTCCTGGACCCCTACAAGGGCACGACCGAGGCCGACCCCTGTTCTCACGGCAGGATGACCATGAGCCAGGACAAGCTGGCCGGCTGGCTGCTGCGTACCGCGCAGCTGGGGATCGGCGCGAAAATCCACTGCACCGGAGATGCTTCGGTGCGCGCGGTGCTCGACGCCGTCGCCCAGGTGCGGGCCGCCGGATTCACCGGGGTCGGATACCAGGTGGCCCATGGGCAGTTCATCCACCCCGACGACCTGCCACGCTTCGCCGAGCTGGAGGTGTCGGCCGATATCTCCCCGGCCATCTGGTATCCGGGAGTCATCACCGAAACCTTCCACGAGGTCCTCGATGAGCCCCAGGCTTCCCGGGTGCAGCCCAACCGCCTGCTGCTCGAGCACGGGGCGCGCATCGCCGCCGGCAGCGACTGGCCGGTGGCGCCGAGCCCCAACCCCTGGCCGGCCATCTATGGCTTGGTCACCCGCAAGGATCCCAGCGGTTCCTTCCCCGGAGCGTTGTGGGAGGAGCAGGCGATGACTATCGCCGAGGCGCTGACCGCCTACACCCGGGCGGCCGCGGAGACCTGTGGCCTGGCCGATGTCACCGGAAGCCTCGAAACCGGCAAGTCCGCCGACTTCACGGTGCTGCCCATCGACCCGATGGCCGTCCCGGTCCAGCAGCTCATCGACTTGCGCCCCGAGTCCACCTACTTCGCCGGACGCCGCGTCTATGCGGCGCAAACCTCTTCAGCACGCGGCTAGCGCCGCCAGATCACAGGAGCATAGGTTCCATGTCCTCCAACACTGACACCGCAGAACGCAGGATCTACATCTATATCGCCGCCATTTCCGCCGTGCTCAACGCGGTGCTGCTGGTGGCCCCGGTGCTGGCTTCGAAGCTCAGCGCCCAGCTGGGCCTGGAACCAGCGCAGGTGGGCTTGATCGCCTCCGTGGAACTCGGCTGCTTCTCGCTGGCCACGGTGCCCGCCTTCCTCTGGCTGCGCCGGGTCAATATCCGCACGCTGACCTTCTGGTGCCTGGCCGTTGTGGCCGCCGGGAACGTGGCCTCGGCCATGGCCGGCAGCTTCGCCATGCTGCTGGGCATCCGGGCCCTCACTTCCTTCGCCGCCGGATCGGTGATCGTGGTGATCCTGTCGCTCAGCGCCAAGGCAGCCAATCCCTCCCGGGCCTACGGGCTGTTCGTGGTCAGCCAGCTGGCCATGGGCGCGGTGATCCTGTTCCTGTTCCCGCTGATCTACGCACAACGCCCGGTGGCCGCGGTCTACCTGACCCTGGCGGTGCTGGCCACCCTGTGCCTGGGCTGCATCGCCTGTGTGAAGGGCGATGAATTACAGGCAGCGGCCAGCGATCAGCCAGCGGCCAGGGCCCGGTTGCTGCCCTTGGGCTGCGCGCTGCTGGCGGTGCTCTGCTTTTACGTGGCCTTGGGCGGTGTATGGACCTTCATGGCGCAGATCGCGATCGGTTCGGGGATCACGCTGGATTCCGCGTCGAGCCTGATCGGTATCGCCACGATCTTCGGGGTGCTCTCCTCCTTGTCCAGCACGCTGGTGGGCGAGCACCGATTCGGCAAATACTTTGTCCTGGCCGGATTCGCAGTCATGGCGGTTTCCATCGCCTGCCTCTTCGGCACTCCGGGGCTGTTGCGCTTCGTGGCCGCCGCGGTGCTCTTCAAGATCGCCTGGAGCTGGCTGCTTCCGTTCCTGCTTGCCGAGGTCTCCCGAGTGGGCGGAGCCCAAGTGATGAATGCGGCCAATCTGGTGATCGGCGGTGGCCTGGCCATCGGCCCGCTGCTGGCCGGAAGCCTGATCCAGGCCACTGGGGGCTTCGCCACCATGCTCGGCGTTGCCCTGGTGATCCTGGGTGTGGCCGTCATCAGCTCCGTGGTGGTCTTCCGCGCATCGGACGCGAGGGCAGCCGCACTGGAAGAATCCGAGCCCCGCCCGGTGGGGCCGATGGCGTCCTAGGCCACGGTCCTCGCGGCAACTTCCAGGAAGGCCGCAACCTCGGACGCGGGCTGCTCGTCGCGAGTGGCGAGCAGGACCGAGACCCGGTGCCCGGTTTCCAGCGGGACGAAACGCACCCCGGGACGGGTATACGAGGAAATGACCGAGGAGCCGGCGATGTTCAACCCGATGCCTGCCGCCACCAGTTCCATGGCCTCATCCGCCGAGTCCACCAGCGACTTGACGGAGCAACGCAGTGGCAGCAAGGGATCTATGGTCTCGTACCAGCCGGGCCGGGGCGTTTCATCTGCCGATTCGTCAACGGCTGGGCCAATCAGCGTCTCGCCGAACAGATCCGCAATGGCCACCCGGTCCTGGCTGGCGCACCGATGCCCTTCGGGAAGGGCCACGACCAGCTCCTCGGACCACAGGAACGCGGTTTGCACTCCTGTGTACTGCGCATTGGGATCCAGATCGAAGAGCAGTGCGCAGTCCACTTGCCGGGTGCTGAGCGCACGCAATCCTCCAATGAAGCCGCTGGGCCGCAATCTCAAGTCCACCCGGGGCAGCTGAGCGGCGGCAGCTTGCAGGATGGAACGCAAACCAGCGCTGGAGGCCGGGGTGCCGATCTGCACCACCTGATCCTTCGGCGCCCGGGACCAGAGGGCAATGCGTTCAGCGGCATCCAGGGCCTCGCGGGCCAGTGGAACCAGTTCCTGTCCCTTTGCGGTCAGCAGCACCGCGCGGGGGCTGCGTTCGAAGAGCTTGCGGTCCAGCTGGCGCTCCAACGTGGAAATCTGCCCGCTGAGCGTGGAGGGGCTCACGTGCAGGAGCTGCGCGGCACGGGCGAAATGCAGGGTATCGGCCACCGCGATGAAACAGCGCAGTTGGTGCAGGGTTAGGTCCACGCTTCGACTGTAGCGCAAGTGAAGCGAGCGTTGACCTGTTGCTTCGAGATTTCCGAAGGATGATTCGGTTTTTCCTGATGGCCAGCAAACGTAGGTATCCACGAAAGTTGAATCCATGACCTCCCACTCATCGAGCTATCCGGTACGCAGCGAATCTGCGTTGGAATACGCCTGCGGCAACGGCGCCACGCAGCTGCTCGACCTGCATATTCCCTTGACCGATGCCGGTCCCGTTCCGGTGGTGGCATGGCTGCACGGGGGCGGCTGGTTTACCGGCGACCGCACCCTGGCCCCCGATCTGGCGGCTATCGCAGGCCGTACCGGCATCGCGTTTGCCTCCATTGACTACCGGCTTTCGGGCGAGGCGGCCTTCCCCGCCCAGCTCGATGATGTGATCGCTGCGATCCGCCACCTGCGCACGCAGGGAGCGCAGTGGGGGATTGATGGCCAGCGCATCGGGTTGTGGGGTGCTTCGGCCGGCGGCCATCTGGCCGCCCTGGCCGCATTGGAGGCCTCCTCGAGCGCTGCCGGCGCGCCAGAAGATGCCCGGGTCAGTTGCGTGGTGGCGTGCTACCCGCCGGTTGACCTTGAGCTGATCATTGCCCAGCGGCCAGCCGGGCGGTCCTGGGACCAGACTCCTGAGGGACGGCTGCTGGCACTGGATCCCCAGACCGAAGCAGGCTCCCGGAAGGCCCGCGCCGCCAACCCGCTGAACCATGTCTCGGACCAGGCGCCACCCTTCCTTCTTTGCCACGGCACCTCCGATGCGCTGGTTCCGCCAATCCACTCGGAAATGCTTTATCAGCGCCTGAAATCCCAATCGATTCATGCCCAGCTGTATCTGCTGGAGGGCTACCGCCACGGATTCATCAACCCTCCAGGGCGACTGGATGTCGAATTGGCCGCCGTCATGGACGACGGCCGGCTGGAAACCGAAGTTCGTGCCATGGCCGAGCTCAGGGACACCGATCACCCAGAACCCAGGGAAGCCTCGTTCGGATTCGACGCCATCGAGAACTTCCTGTCCACACACCTGGCGGCTTGCCCGCCGCATCCGCCCACTGACCAAGGAGATGTTTCACCATGACCGAGATCGACCTGGAGCGCATCCACGCGCTCGCCCCGGTGATCAATGCCCTGCCCGGCGAACCAGTGCCATATTATGTGGCTTCCGGCGAAGGCGAACGCCATGAGGTGGGCGGCCAGCTCGTGACCGTGGTTGCCCGAACCCAGGACACCGGAGGGCTCTTTGAAGCAGCCTTCATCCTGGGGCCCGCTGGCGCACAGGGTGCTGGTTCCGCGCTGGGCTCCGTGCAGCGTTCCTTCTTTGTTGTTGACGGAAGCGTGCAAGCCACCATTGCCGGACGCACCCGCATCCTGGTGCAGGGCGATTCATTCCATGTGGCTCCGGGCGAAACCCTGGAGTATCGGCTGTTGAGCCACATGACGCGGATCTTCCTGTTCAGCGCACCCGGTGGCGCGCTCGCCGACCTGTTGGGTGGCGGCTCGCGCACCGAGAAGCATCTGTTCACCATGGATTCCCTCAGCGCGGCGGACCTGCAATTTCCGCCGGGTGTGGAGGCCGCCGGCTCCCTGGAGCTGCCACAGGTCAGCGGCGGCTATTTCCTCAGCGCCGGGGGTGGCGAGCATCGGGCCTGGCCCGATGCCTTGAACAGCTATCTGGCCCGGCCGTCCAACACCGGCGGCCGCTACTTCGCGGTGAATACGCTGGCCGCGGTGCAGCCCTACATCATCCGCCACTTCCACCGGCTGCATACCGAAAACTTCGTTTGCCTTTCCGGACGGGTGTGGCTGTGGGTCAATGGCCAGGAAGTGCTCTTGACCCCTGGCGATTTCCTGCACGCGCCGGCCGGGACGATCCACAGTTTTGCCATCGGCGCGCACAATACCCAGATGCTGGGGCTGCTCACCGGAGGGGTGTTCGAGAAGTTCTTCGATGTAACCTCCGAGCCGACCAGCGCCCCGGTGTATTCCGAAGGGCTGGTAGACCCTTCGACCGTGATCGCGGGAATCCAGGCCAACCCGGATCTGGACCTGCAGGTCGTTGGCCCGCCGCCAGAGCGCACACTCGCACCGGGGCTATAGCCACGCCCACGAGCAAGCCATAAAAGAGCCGGCCGCTCAGTGCCGATCTTCAAGCAGGAAGCCCGGTTCCTCCTGAACGGACTGGGTTGCCAGAGTGCGTGCACCGATGGCTGAGCCGAGAGGGCCTTTAAGGGGTGCTCAGGACCGGGACGAATGGACTTGCCCGATTCCATCAAGAGTGCAGGACGAAGCGAGGCGCTAGTTTTCGGGTTTGGCTGATGAGGGCGATCCCCAGATCTTGCGCAGGGTATCCCATGCTTGCTCGTTCATCAGCGAAGTGGGAGTAACGGATAGGTGGGGGACGTTGCGTTCCTCGGCCAGCCGTAACTCGTGCTCCAGGGCGGCGATACTCAGCGCGCCGCCTTGGTCCCAGAGGCCGATCTCGATGCCGAAGCGCGAGGGATCTTTGGCAGTATAGAAGCTGGCTAATTGAGCTGTGTCGTAATAGCCCGTCGAGTTGATGCCTTGGAAGTTCCAGATGTTCAATCGGTCGACAATCTCCAGCAGCCGGGCGTAGTCCTGCCCTGAGTCCAGGCGCCCGCGCAAATCCTCGTTGAGGGGGGACCGCACGTCCATGGTCAGCTGCACGCTGGTTCCGTCCAGGCGTTGCGCCACCCTGCTCATGATTGAAGCAACCGCGTCGCTGCGCCAGGCGTGAATCAGCGGGGATCCGGCATCTATCGTGGCATCAGCCGCGAGAGGCCAGCAATCCATGCCGCTGTACTCCTGGAAATCATGGAAGTCGGCTTCGCTGAAGGTATAGGAGGGGAACATCAGCTCGGTGATGTTGATGCTATCCGGGGAATAGCGGAGGATCACGTCCGAGACGAGCCGCTCCAAGCGATCGGTGAGGCCCTTGTGCTTCCACGCAGAGATGCTGGCCCAGTTCTTGGAAACTCCGCCTTGGGCGTTGATCCCGGCGATGTCCGGACGCGATGCGAGTTCGCGGCCCAAAAGCGTATCGATATTCAAGGAAATAGTGCGACGCTGTCCACTCTCGCTGCAGATGAACGCGTCGATTGCTTCGCGCACATAGTCACGCCCCGTGCGGGCAACCTCTTCGGATTGCCAGTCCTTGAATTCGGAGGAAGGGAAACCGATCCAGTCCAGGCGCCCCACCGAGATGGATACCCCGGTGGCATTGACTGAATCCAGCTGCCGGGCAATATCCGGGATTCGCGTTGGGTCAGCGCTGGTGACATCCTCGAAACCGATATTCACTACGCGAGAGCTGCCGGCATTACCCACCGTGGACCTGCTTCCTTGGCTATCTGGTGCCAGCGCCGTGGCCAAGCACTGTTGTTGGGCTGCAGTCACTGGGTGGTAGATCCTGGTTCCCGCTGAAGTCCGCCCATAGGGAGGCACACAGACCAGGCTGATCAGAAGCGCTGCGAGCACTGCTGCGCGCCATCTGCGGCGTAAACCACGGCCGGTGTTCATCCGTTGTTGCCCAGGATGGCGCTGAATTCATGGCTGGAGACCACGCCAGTGCGTTGGAGCTTGTTCCATTGCGCTGGCTGTCCGCGGATTTCAAAAACAATGGCGGCCACCATGGTCATGCCCATGGCTGTTGCGTAGAGCGGCCATAAAGGGAAGGTCCACAGATTCAAGAAATCCCGCCACGCAGTGTTCAGGACAATGCCAATGACAACAGAGACCAAGGTGATCCCCAAGCCTGCCCAGCTGAGGATGGCAATGGCATTCCACAGCACTGAGGTTTGCCTATCGCTGGTGATGGACATCTGGCCGGATGGCACCAAATAGGCCAAGGCTGCCAGGACGAAGAGTTGGGCTACCGGCACAAAAACCATGGTGGCAAAATTGAAAAGCAGGAACGGGCCGAAGGGCCCTACCCGTGGATTGCCGTGGAGCCGCCAATGGATCTTGATGGACTGCAACAAGCCGCGGGCCCATCGCACGCGTTGCTTCCATAGCGCTCGCAGGGTGGAGGGGGACTCGGCCAAGACAATTGCGCGAGGTTCGAAGGCGACACGAAATCCGGCATCGTAGATCCGCCAGGTCAGCTCTAGATCCTCGCCTACGGTATCCGTGCGGAAGCCACCTAGTTCACGGACCAGTTCTGCACGGAAGGCTCCGATGTTCCCGGAGACCACCGGAAGGCAATGCAGCAGGGACAGCGAGCGACGCACCATTCCGGTTCCCATGTGGGAAAGCACTGAGAGCATGCGGGTCAGCACACGGTCCAGGTTTACTGGCCGGTCATCTCCGCACACTGCACCCACCGCGGCGTCGCGGAAGCCGGTGAGCAGCCAGGGAATGGTGACCGGTGAGAAGATGCCGTCGGCATCAACAAACACCAGCACTTCCCCGGTGGCTTCTTTGATGCCACGGTTTAGTGCCGCGCCCTTGCCGGCGTTCTGCTGCCCGATGGCTCGCACCATCGGGTGGGCTTGTGCCAATTCGAGCATGACCTGCGCAGTATTATCTGTGGACCCGTCGTCCACGATGATGACTTCTGCCAAATCGCCTTTGGTCCTGAGAATGGATTCAACACAGGCCCGCAGCACCACGCCCTCGTTGTAGGCAGGGACGATGACCGATACTCGGTACTTCGGGGTTGTTCCGAAATGTCGGGCCGCCCGGCGGGAACGTCCGCGGGGCCGGCGCAATTCTTGATCCGCATGAGGGAATCCTGGAGGGAGCCTTGTGAGTTTTCCATTGCGCGTGAAGAGCAATCCGCGGCGCACTTCGAACCAGATGGCCAAAGGGATGTAGGCCAATTTGATCGTTCCAAAAATGATGATGAAGGCAATCGCAACGTTAAAGACGATGACCAGCGCTGAGCTCATGCATTGCCCACCTTGCCCGGGGCATGCAAGCTGGCGTACTGAAGCACTGAATCCACCAACTCCGGTGCAGCCGCGCTATTGGCGCCAAAGCGGGCATTGATCTCCAGCACCACCGGCTGGCCTTCATCGGTCAGCCGGATATCCAGATCCACCGGTCCCACCAAATCGAGGCTGGCTACCGCGGCTCTCGCCACCTGGGCCACATGGGCTGTGGTGGCATCGAGTTCGCAACGCTGTACTGATACCGCGTTGCCTATGAGGCCCTCGCGCAATTCTGTTTTCTCCACGACGACGCACACATCAACTTTGCCGTTGTCGGGATTGCGGAAGAGCATCGGAGCGAATTCGCGCCCTGGAGCGAAACGCTGGACCAGATCTGACGCTGACATCTCTTGCGAACCATCAGTCAGCTGGGACGAAGCGAGCAGGCGCACCCCACGGCCACCGCGGGAGACCCGGGGCTTGACGATGGCGTACTGGTGGGGGAGGAACCCTGCTACCGAGGGGCGGCCATAAAGGTCGCCACGAACGAAGTCAGGCGTGGGTACACGGTCATCGTTGAGGACCAGCATCGTCAGGTACTTGTCGTCGGCGATGCGGATAGATGTTTCTGATGACAGAAGAATCGTAGCCCCAGTTGATTCCAGCAGTACGCGATTCTGATTCATTGCCAGGATGGGCAGTTCTTCGCTGACGGTGGGAATGACCAGAGCAACATCCTGTTGTTTGATGATCTGTCGAAGAGCGGGAACGTAGCTTGCATCGCGCGCCGCGGGCACCTGCAGGAAGAGGCCAAGATGCTCGTCCTGCACCGGGGTCATATCCACCCCGATGACTTGGTGGCCACGCTCATGAAGCTGGCGTGCCAAGCTGCTGCCAGCGGGTCCACCGACACCGGTAATAAGAATGATCATTAAAAGTCTCCTACCGTCTTTGAAACCAGGCGCATGACTTCAAAGCCTTCGGCGCTTTTCTGCTTGACCTGGCTTCCGCGGAAGTTGGCGATGGCTTTGGTTCGAGTGCCAGTCATATAGGGCTTGGTGCGTTGATCCGAGTGCAGCTTGATGGCCTCGACCTTTATATCGGTGTATTTCTCCACATCAACAAAGAATTTTGGCGAGAAGTCGTGACCTACCGAAGGGCTCTCGAAGCAGAGGATGGAGGGCAGCTTTCGCCCTGCGCGCATCACCGCACGGTGCACAGCCTCATGGTCTTGGTGGATATCGGTGGCGGAGTGCGTGAGGACAACATCAGGCTCGAAGAGCGTGATTTCCTGTTCGATGGCGGCCACCATGTCGTTGGAGCTTTCCGAAAGGCGGGTGTCGCAGAAGTCCTGGACTGAGTGGGACTGCGCGCCGAGGTAAGCCGCTCCGCGCTGGGCTTCGCGAATGCGTCGTGGCGCGTTGCCGCCATTTTCTCCTTGGGACATCACCATGATGCGCACCTCGTGCCCCGAATCAACGAGTTTGGCGATGGTTGCGCCGCAGGCCAATTCAACATCGTCGGGGTGGGCGCCAACGGCGAGGAATCGCTTCGGGCGTTCCTTGCGCTGCGGACGCCGCTGCAAGAAGATGCTGACCATCGAAAACATGAACAGCCAGATGGCGGTGATGATGGCAAAGCCCGCCCAGAGTTCTGCGCTATCAGGTGTTGAAAGGTAGCCGATGACCGAAAGGAGCAGCACAAGATTTCCTGCCACCCAGATGCACAAGATGAGGCGGTGGTTTGCAAAATCACGTGCTAGCCAACGCCTGCCCCAACGGCTTAGAGCTGTTGAGATACCCGTAATTGAAACGAGTAGTGCGAAGACACTGATGGTCATTTGCATATTTCTCTCCTTGAGGGACTTTCGAGTGCGATTCCGCCAACGAAGGAGCGATAAATCTTGGGCAGGACGCGGCGCGCACTGTAAGAGGGGCCTACGTGGCATTGGAACCGCCCCCGCGTTCCAATGCCACTGCGACACCCCAGATTTATCCGTTCTCTGCGAGTGATGGATATATCTTGTAGACGGAATAGGTCGCAAATCGTGACGCGGAGGTCTGGAGAATTATTTTTGCGCAGGGTGAAGGAAAATGCTGACTTCTGTAAATCATCAGATGAAATCGTGAATTTTGGTGCGTGAATGAGTTTTGATGAGGACCGGGGCTCATCTTCAAGATGTCGCTGGAGCTGCGTTGAGCACGCTTTTCTCCGGTTGAAGGCAATATTTCTAGCCGGCTGGAGACCGGTTTTGCAATGGCCTGCGGAGAAGCGGATGGAGATTTCCATCGCAGTCTGAGCTAAGGGCGTGATTCCCTGCGATCATGGCAATAACGGTGATCCGGGCCCAGGGAAGTTTAGAAAAAGAATTACAAAGTTTTTTCAAAAACTGCGTCACGATCATCAATTCTTGCGATCTAAAAATATGTACGCGCGTGGCTACTCGATGCACAACACACGAGAACGGTGCAGAAAATGCGCAGCCAAGTAGCCGCTGATGTGGTGCGGACGAATATTCAAGGGAGATGAAATGCGAGCGGGAAATAACGAGGTGCGACTTCGTGATGATGTTTGTGTGGAATCGCCCTTTCTAGTTCAGACACGCGATGGAAGAATGTTGGAGGCACGCAGTAATGCAGCCAAGGGTGGGACCTTGGCCGCGAAAGTTCTGCGGGCCGCAAATTTGGGGAATGCTGCAGGTTGCCAAGAACGTGATGGCCAGCTGAAGGCCTTAGACGTTTTGGGGGCGTTATGACAATTGATTCGGGAGAGATCTTCGCTGAACTCAGTGATGCGAACTTGATCCGAGGGATCCGCGGAGGGGACCGGGAATCCCAAGCGCATCTATATCGACGCCATAAGCAGGTTGCCTTGGCTGTCGCCTATCGTCATACCGATACGCCGTCTGAGGCTGAAGATATCGTTTCAGAAGCATTCTTGAAGGTTTTCCAAGCCATTGAACGAGGCTTGGGGCCGCAGGAATTCTTCCGTGCCTATTTGCTGACTGTCGTATCGCGCTGCGCTTTTGCCAGGAACAAGGCAGCGTCGCAGCAGATCGTTGTTGACGATCACCATGAGTTCCATATGGGGGATGCATTCGCTGACGACGTCATGGATCGGGCCGAGTCATCTTTTATCGTCAGTGCCTTTCAGTCCTTGCCTGAACGCTGGAGGATGGTGCTCTGGCATGTCGAGGTCGAGGGGTTGGCACCTCGCGAAATCGCGCCGATCCTGGGGATTTCACCGAATGCGGTATCGGCTCTGGCTATTCGTGCTCGTGAAGGACTGCGCCAGGCGTACCTCTCGGTGCATATGAAGGCCCACTCCGGACTTTCGGAACAGTGCGCCGAAGCGAGAAGGCACCTGCCTGCGATGGTCCGCGGCACCCTCAAGAGCAAAGACGAAAAGGCAGTCAAGCAGCACCTGAAGACTTGTGATGAGTGCGCCGCAGTATTCGCGGAACTCACCGAAGTAGGCTCTAGCCTGCGTGCCTTCATCGTGCCGCTGCTGGTTGGCGGCACCACGGCGCTGGGGGTACCAGCGGCCGGCGGAATCGCGGGTGCCCAGGGTGTTGCATCGGTGGCATCGGCAAGTGCCGGGGCCACCGCTGGTGCTAGTGGTATCGGGACGACCGGTGGCGTGGTGCTGGTGTCTTCGGTGGGCGTCGGATTATTGACGATGACCGCATTCGCCGCTGCCGGGGGTTTTCTGTCCGATCCCACTGCGGGTGCTGATCCGAAATCGGCCCCGCCGGCGAGCTCCAAGGAATACAATCCGGCTCCGGCCCCTGAAGTCGTTGCGCCCGAGAGCACTGAATCGGGCCAAAGACCCGGGCGTTCGGCATGGGTTCAGCCTGCGCCGACGCTCGATGCTGAACCGTCTGAATATCTTGCCCGGACGCCGGGTTTTGTTGCTCCGATGAAGCAGCAGGAGATGGGGTCATCGAAGCAGAGCGCCCGCGCGGAAGCGCCACCAGTTATACCGTCACCGAGTGCGCCATCTGCGGTGCCTTCTGCCGAAGCTGCAGCCCCACTGGAGAGTTCTGATCCCGAACCGGAGCCAAGCATCGAGGCAATGCCTCAGGCATCGGAGACGCCAACCGCTGAACCTTCAACTGCGCCTGTTCCGGAAGAATCGTCGCATCCTGCAACCGCCGAGGCGACGGCTGGGCCGAGCGCCGAACCGAGTGTGACGCCGACGCCTGAACCTTCCGTGGAGCCAGCACCGGAGCCGAGTCCAGAGGCGAGCGAGACTCCAACTGTGGAACCGACTCCCGAACCGACCCCGGAAGCATCTGTGACTCCAACGGCCGAGCCTTCCGTGGAACCAACGGCCGAGCCCACGGAATCACCGAGCATTGAATCACAAGAGCAGTTCGAAGTCGCTATGCACACCGACCATCATCCGCACTTCCCGACGTACACCTTTGATATCACGCCACCAGAAGATGTAGCGCTGTACACCGTCAATGTTGAAATGAAAAAGTTTGCTTTTGACATGGTGGAAGTATCGGGGCATTGCCATTGGCACCTGCTGGGAATCCATACCCTGAAAATCTCTTGTACCGGCCCTGCTGAGCTGTCGGTGACTACCTTGCAAACGAACAAGGAACGCACGATCAGCTTTGACTTCCCGGATAGCCCGCAGTCGAGCACGGCGTTCCGGATGAGCTAACCCGAAGAAGGCCCTGGAATTCCAGCCGCACCACAGGATCCGGCGGCGTTCGCCATTCGCGCACCGGTCTCCAACTCCTCCCGTGCAGCTGCATGCTGCGCGAGCAGGCCAGGGAACATCAACGTGTGCAGAGCCTGCTCCGTGGAAGCCGCGGACTTCAGCTGTTGCTGTGTACCGCACCGCCAGCGGGCGCAACAGAAGCATCCGGCGTTGCCTCCGCAGATGCTGGCGCGGCGCCGGCACCGGGCAGTCCAGAATTTTTCGAAGGGCGCCGCGAGGGGCTCATCCCCGCAACGGCCACGGCGCAGACCGAAGTCAGCACCAGCGAGAGCGCTGGGGCGAAGACCGTCCACGGGGCGCGCTCGACGTAGCCGATGCCCTCGGCCAGCAGCAATCCCCATTCCGGAGTGGGCGGCTGGGCGCCCAGGCCCAGGAAGCCCAACGCCGCCAGCGCCAGGGCAACTCCGGGAAGGCGCAGCATGCCATGACGCAGCAAGGGCGGGACGATCGCCGGCAACAGGTGCTTGACGAAGATTTCCCCGCGGCGCACTCCGGACAGCGGCAGCCAGCGGATATGCGGCATGGACCGTGCTTCTTCGAGCAATGATGCCGCATGGGCGGACAACGGGGGCCAGGTCACCCACAGCACTGCCACCCCGGCGCCGATCACCGAGGGACCGAGCAGCGCGGCAATCACGACGCCCGCCAGGATTGGCGGGGTCGCATTGGCAATGGCCGAGGGCCCGCGGGAGATCTCGCCCAGCCCGGCCAGCAGCAGGCCGATGGCCACGGCACAGAGCACGATCAGCACTGCCGGGGCGACCGTGCCCAAGGTTCCATGGGCCACCCGGCCCAGCAGATCCCGGCCGCTGGCATCAGCGCCGAAGGGAAGGGACCAGCTCGGCGCGGCCAGCCGCTGGTGGCTGATCGCGTAGGGGTCGCGGGGCAAGCCGAAGGCCATGATGGCCAGCAACCCGGTGCAGGTGATCCCCGCAGTCCAGCGCAGCAAGGAGGATTTGCCGCGGAATTCCGGCGGGACGGACAGGGCCCCGGCCGGCAGCGGACCACCACGCAGCCAGCGCCGGGCGGCGGTGGCCAGCAAGCCGATGAGCACTGCGGTTCCGGCCATCAGCAGCAGGCCTGCCTGCAGCGCCGGGATATCTTGCGCATTGGCCGAGCCGAGCAGGAAGCGTCCCAGACCGGGGATGGCGAAAACCTGTTCCACGGCGACCGCCCCGCCCAGCAGACCGATGAACACCAGGCCGAACTGGTCGATGATGGCAGCGCCTGCGCGGCGCAGCACCCCGGCCAGCAGCACGAGTCCCGAGGCCCCGGCCATCCGCCAGATCATCACCCATGGCTCGCCGGCCACCGAGGCAATGGCGTCGGCCAGCAGCCGGCCCAGCAGCCCGCCGGCCGGAATGCCCAGGGCCAGTGCCGGCAATACCGCGGTATCCAGCCCGGTCCAGCCATAGGGCGGCAGCCAGTCGAGCTTCACCGCGACCAGCACCAGCAGGATGCTGGCCAGCAGGAATTCCGGCAGGGCAGTCAGGGCGACGCCCAGCGGCCCGGACCCGGTCTGCGGCCTGTCGCGCAGCACCCGCAGCATCGCCGGGGCGATCAGGCAGAGCGCGACCAGCAGGGCGGCCGCGCTGGCAAAGGCCGTGAGCGTAGCCGAAACGGACAGGGCCTGCCAGGCCCCGGGGCCGATCGGTGCTCCGCTGACCCAGGATGAACCCAGATCCCCGCGCAGCACCCCGGCCCACCACTGCAGGCTGGAGTGCACAGGCCCTTGGCCCAGTCCAAGCTGTTCGCGGATGGCGGCCAGCGCCTGCGGCGTGGGCTCCAGCTCCGCATAGCGGGCCCGCAGCACCGCGGCGGCCGGATCGGTGCGCGAAAGCCAGGGCAGGGCGCCGGCGAGCAGGAGCAGCACCAGGGCGCTGAGCAGATAGGAGGCGGCGGAAACCAGCGAGGTTTTCTGCCGGTAGGCGCGGGGGAATCTCATGAGGTGCTTCTTCGCCCTACTTGGTGTCCAGCTGCGTCTGCGTGGTGACCAGGGACCGTTCGCGAGGATCCCGGGCAGCACCGGATACGGCGGCATTTTCGCCCTGGATCACCCGCTCATGCAGCAGCGGGATGGCCGCGTCGGTACCCAGGATCCTTGCTTCGGCCAGCATGATGGCACGCTGGCGGCCGGTGCCCGCGTCGGTTTCCGAAGCGCTGGCGATGCCCTCTTCGACCTGGGCATCGCACAGCTGGGAGATGGCGAAGCCGCCTTCGCAGGTGAAGTCCGAGGCGAAATAGGCCACCGGGTCACCGGAGTCCAGAACCGTGGCGCGGGAGAGGATGAAGGCGTCGAAGGCGCCGTCCAGGGCATCGGCCTCGATGTACTGGTATTCGCGCACATCCTGCTGCACCTCGAAACCTGCCGCTTCCAGCTGCTGCTCGAGGATCACGGCCACTTCGGGAAGTTCCGCGCGGTCGGTGAAGGTGCCCAGCGAGATCTTGACATCCTTGACCTTGGCCGGCTGCGCGCGGTGGGCCAGCAGTTCCTGGTACTCGGCATCGTCGCGGTACTCGGCGGCGTAGGGCAGGGCGGGGCCGAGCAGGCCTTCGGCAAGGTCGGCGCGGTCCTCGTAGACGGATTCGATAATGGCCGCGCGGTCGATGGCTTCGCGGGCCGCGGCGCGTACCGCTGGATCGGCGAAGGGCCCCTTCTTGGTGTTCAGATACAGCGTATTGGTGCGCGGCATCGGGACTTCGGTGAGCAGTTCCTGGTCCACGGTGGAGGCCTGGCCAGCCGGGATGGCCTCGACGATGTCGGCCTCGCCGGTGCGCAGGGCCGCGGTGCGGGCCGTGCCGTCCGGAACGAATTTCACGTCGATGCCCTCGGCGGACGCCGGCTCGCCCCAGTAGCCATCGAAGCGATCCAGGGTTGCCCCGGAGATGCCGTCCACTGCGGTGATCTTGAACGGCCCGGTTCCGGTGTTCACCGGGTTGACCCCGTGATCGGTGTAGGCCGAAGGATCAAAGATGGCCAGCTGCGGGCTGGAAAGGCGCTGGGGCAGCAGCGGGTCGGGGTCAGCGGTGGTGATCCGCAGGGTCTGGCCATCGACCGCATCGACGTTCAAAGCGGTCCCGTTCAGGATGCGCGGCACGGGGGTGGAATCAATGGCCGCCTGCAGCGAGTTGGCGGCCGCCGCGGCTGTCAGGGGTTCGCCGTTGTGGAAGCTGACGCCCTCGCGGATGGTGATCTCCCAGGCCGTATCGCTGGTGCGCTGCCAAGCGGTGGCCAGCCCGGGGGTGGCGTCGCCGGATTCATTGAGGGTTACCAGGGTCTCAGCGGTGGACCAGCGTGAAAGCTTGAAGGCGTCATCGCTCAGCGGGTCCAGGCCCGAGCGGGGCGGCTGCATGTGGGCCACCGAAATGCGCCCGGTGCTGCCTGCTGGCTCGGCGGAGGCGGAGAAGCAGCCGGTCAGCGCCAAGGTGGCAGCGAGCGGGAGCAGGAGCAGGGGCAGGGAGGTGCTGCGGCGTCGAGTCATGAAAGTGTGTTCCTTGCGAGTGGGTCGGTGATGGGCGCGGATCAGCGCGGCGCGCTGATGCGCAAATGGCGTGAACAGCGGGCTGCCAGCTGCAGGTCGTGGGTGACCAGCAGCAACGCGATTCCGGTGTCATTGGCGGTCGTGAACAAATGCTCTGCCACTTCGCCGGCGGTGGCGGGGTCCAAGGCGCTGGTGGGTTCATCGGCGACCAGCAGCGCCGGGTCGACGACCAGCGCGCGGGCCAAAGCTGCCCGCTGTGCCTGGCCGCCGGAAAGCTCGCGCGGCCGCCGATCCAGCAGGGCGGGGTCGAATCGGGCCACGTGGGCGGCCCGCTCGATCTGCTCTTCAGCTGCCAGGTGCGGTGCCAGGCGGGAGAGTGCCAGATGCAGCGACCTGCGGATGGAATACCGGGGCACGAAGGCCGCCGCGGCATCCTGCGGGACGCCTTGGACCAGGTGCCGGCGCCGTCCCGAGAGATTCCTGCCGGGCAGTGACCACGGTGTGCCGAGCAGGTTCACCTGCCCCGTGGACGGGTCGCCCAGTCCCAGGATGATGTCGGCCAGCGTGGATTTGCCGGCACCGGAAGCGCCGGTAATGGCCAGCGATTCGCCGGCTTCCACGGCCAGGCAGACCGGGGCCAGGATCTGCCGGGCATTGCGGCCGGCGCCTCGGCTCGCCGATACCCCGGATGCCTCGAGTACCGGGTGGCTCATGCCGGGACCGCCTGCCGTGCAGGCGCCAGCTCTTCGCGCAGCTTCCCGGAATCCAGCCGGATGCGCCGCGTGGCCAGGGCCTCGGCGACCTCAGGATCATGGGTGACCACGACCATGGCCTGCTCTGCGGAAACCACCTTGTCCAGCAGGCCGAGGATCTTGTCGCGCGATGCCTGGTCCAGGGCGCTGGTGGGTTCATCGGCCAGGATCAGCGGGGCTGAGCTCAGGGCCGCCAGCGCCACCGCGGCACGCTGTGCCTGGCCGCCGGAGAGCTCTGCCGGACGGCGCTGCAGCAGCTGCGGATCATCCAGGCCCACCGAGGCCAAGGTGTCTGCAACTGCCTGGGCGCTGCGGCCGCTGGCCTTGCGCAGCTGGCGGCCCAGCGGCATCAGCGGATGCAAAGCATCTTGGCCTCGCTGCGGAATGTAGCCGATGCGCTCGCAGCCGATGGTGCGCGTCCCGGCATAGTCCAGCTGCGCGGCCCAGCGGCCGGTGATCATCGAGAGCAGCAGCGACTTGCCGCTGCCCGAGGGCCCGGTGACCACCAGGCGCTCGCCGGAGCAAATGCGCAGCTCGGGGATTTCGAGGAGCACCTGTGAAGAACCGCGGACGCACAGCGAGCTGTCCTCAAGGCTGAGCAGTTCTGTGGCGCGGCTGATGCCTGCCTGATTCCCCATGCTAATCATAATGAGAATGATTATCACTTAAGTAATGCGGTGAGGGCAAATTGCACAGGGGAACGGGGGAGGAGGCTTCTCGCGGCGAGAGGTGAACATCTGCAGGCGCATCGGCTTGCAGGCGGAATTAGACGGGAGTCCATGCATCTGGAGATCTCTTGTAACGGATTGCCCGCAGTCGAGCACGGCGTTCCGAATGAGCTATTTAAACCTCAACGCAGTGCCGGGATCATGATGATTCTGGCACTGCGTTGAGGCGCGGCAGCAAAGGCGCGGGCGGCCTACTTGAGCGGTTCCAGGGGCACTTCAACGAGAGGGACGCCCGGATCTTGGCGTCGTCCGCCACGCTGGGCTCCTGCGCCCGCAGCAATGACGATAATGATGCCCGCGAACTGGAACCAGGTTGGAGTCTGGGACAAAATCAGCAGGCCAATGAGAATGCCAAAGGCCGGCTCAATGGAGAGCAAAGTGCCAAAAGCGGTGTGATTCATCCGCTTGAGCGCCAGCATTTCCAGGCCGAAGGCGATGACCGGGGTGATCAGGGCAATGCCTGCCGCAGCCAAAAGCGTCCACCAGGCAAAATCGTGGCTGATTACCTGTGGCAAGCCAACGGGCAGTGTCGCGATGGCAGCCACCGGGATGGTCAGCGACAAGCCGCTGATTCCCGAGAAGCGGTCGCCAACGTGCTGGGTCAGGACGTTGTACAACCCCCAGCAGGTTCCAGCGCCGAGTGCGAAGAGCACACCTGTCGCGTCGACTTGCCCGTGCCACGGTTCCGTCAGCAGCACAACGCCCAGGACGGCCAACGCTGGCCAGAGCAGCGCTTTCCGGTTTTTGCTCATGATCCCGGCCACGGTGAGCGGGCCGAGGAACTCGATGGATACCGCGGTGCCCAATGGAATGCGGGCAACTGCTTCCAGGAACAATGCGGTCATATAGCCGGTGACAACTCCCAACGCGATCAGCGCCGGAATGTCCTGCTTGCGGATGGAGCGGAAATTGGGGCGTGCGATGACCCAGAGAAAGACTGCTCCGAAGCACATGCGCAGCCAAGCGGTGCCACCGGCACCGACCTGTTCAATGACAAAAACGGACGTGGCGTTGGACAGCTGGACCGCCAGCATGGCGGTAATGGCCAGGGTCCACGGCGGCAAGCCGTTGAACGTGGAACGAGAGATCACTGGGCACCTGCGATTCGCTGTGAAACTTGAACTGCAGCACCCAAGGACTGCATGGCTTGGCCCAGGGCCTCGCCGGCAGCTTCCAGCTGCGTGTCGGACATGGGGGCCAGGGCGTCCAGGATGAAGAAAGCGGTGGTGGTGTTCTCGGACAGGGCGGTGCGCCGTCCCTGCCGCCAGTTCCAGCGGCGGCACGTCACCCCGGTGCCATCCCGCCAGATCACTTCGCCCGCATCCGGGTTCTCGATGGTTGGCTCGCCGGCGGCAACGGTATCAAAGGCTTCATCGCCGGTTGCGCGCGTGAGCAGGGCAGGGCCGTCATATAGATCGAAGTCTTCGCCGCCAATCGGGATCTGGTGGACAACGGAAATGGCGTTATAGATATCGGTCAAGGCATTGACACGCGGCAGGCCTGACGACGTGCGGCGGGTGAGCGCTTCGAGGCTGTTGCGGGTGCGCTGGGGTTTGGCCCCGAAGCCGCGGTAGGCCTCGCGCCAGGCATCGATCTGCGGCAACTGATCCACGGGGGTGCTGGCGAGCAGCGCGGCCGCATGCGCTTCGGCTTGGCCGATCAGCTCATCGGCAATCCGCGCGTCGGCCTGCGGGTTGATGCCCTCAACCACCAGCAGCAAGGCGCGGTAGTCCGGACGCAGCTCCAGCACCGCTGGGTCGATTGAGCAACCGTATAGGAATTCGGTGGGGGTCAGCTTATTTGGCATTTATGGTCTCCGGCTTATGGGTGTGGCCAACGCCTGGTTCGTAGACGCACAGGCTGAAGGTGGCGGCGGTTTTGCGTGAATTAGCGTAGGCGTGCGGTGCGTCCCCGTCGAAGGAGATGGCATCTCCGGCTTTCAGCTCATGGATTTCGCCATCAACCTCGATGGTGATTGAGCCCTTGAGCAGATGAAGCAGCTCCCGGGTCCCTGAGGAGTGGGGTTCGCTCTCGAGCCGTTCGCCGGGCGCCAGGGTCCAGTCCCACAGTTCAACCACGTCCGGTGCGTCGGTGCCAGCCACCAGCACGCCGCGCCCTCCGTTCTCGCCGGTCCACAATGCGGCTCCTTCTCCAGCGCGGGTGATCTTGGAGCGTGCGGCTTCCGGCGGTTCCACCAGGGCGGGCAGGCCGAGGCCCAGTGCATCCGAAAGCTTCAGCAGGATGCTGACGCTGGGGTTGGCGGTACCCTGTTCGACGTTGATGAGCATGCGCCGGCTGACGCCTGCCAGCTCGGCAAGCTGATCCAGTGTCCAGCCGTGGTTCTTGCGTTCGCTTTTTACCCGGTCCCCGATGGTTCGGGCGAGCCGCTCGGCACTTGTATCCATGAGTGCATCATACTGCACTAAGAGTGCATTGTCGATTGATGCGGTTGGGCATGCCCAGGAGTTGGGCGACGCGCTCATCGGTGTTGCCGTGAACGCTGCTGGTCGCAGGTGTCCCCTGGGGTGCACGGCTGCCTCAGGGGGAGCCGCATTCGTATCGAGCACGGTGTTCGCCTTGTGTCCCCGGGCGATAGGGGGCTAGATGTCGCGGAACATCTGCGCCATGCCCTCCGGGCATTGCGCGCAGGCAATTGAATTCTGCCCATGCCGCATCAGCAAGTCCTGATGCGGTGTTGCCTTCATGGGCTCGTCGCCGTTGGGTGCCACGGCAACGCAGAGTGCCGCGATCACCCTGCTTCTCCTGGTCGCAGCTGCGCAATTTCATTGACCGGCAACAAAAGATCACCTAGAGTAAACAAAATATGCATATAGGTAATCCATGTCACGCCTTTATGCCCGCTTCCGCAGTGTCCATCTTGGGACCTCAACCTTGGGAGAATCGTTGAGCACAGTTGCACCGACCGAAAAAGACGTCCTGGACGCCGCTGCCAGAATCGTGGAAGCTTTCGCCGCGACCAGCACGCAAGAGTATTTCTCGCTCTTCGCCCCGGACGCATCATTCATATTCCATCCCGAAGCCACCCGGCTGGATGACCGGGCCAGCTATGAAGTGCTATGGAACGGCTGGCTAGCCGAGGGGTGGAGGGTCACCAGCTGCCGTTCCTCCGATCAGCTGGTCCACGTTTTTCCCGGCGGGGCTGTGTTCAGCCACACGGTATCAACGGCTATCCAAACCGGAAACGAACCCGAAAACATCTCCACGGATTCGTACGTGGAACGTGAAACCATCGTTTTCCGCCAGGAGCCGGACGGTTCGCTGATAGCCATCCATGAACATCTCTCCACGGTTCCAGACGAAGCATCCACCGAGGCAAATGGCGGAAACGCATGAATCTCTATCGCAAATTCGAGCAGAAGCTCGAAGCCGGGGCGGAAAACTCCGGCCCTATCCGCGGACAGCTGGGGACCGGACGCATCGGAATGATCTGGCTTGCAGCCAACCTTGTGGTGACGACACTGCTGACCGGAACGTTCTTCGTGCCGGGCCTGGATTTCAGTCTTGCGCTGATCATGATCGTGGCCGGAACCCTTGTTGGCGCCATTATCTTGGTGCTCGTGGGAAATATCGGAACCCGCACCGGCCTTCCGACCATGGCCATCACGCGCGGGGCGTTCGGCACCCGGGGCAGCCTCCTGCCGGTTGCGGCGAACGTCATCGTGCTGATGGGCTGGAGCTGGGTGCAGGCCATGCTGGCCGGAGTGACCGTCAACTACATTGTTGCCTCGGCCACCGGATTCGACCACCCGGTGCTGTTCTCGGTGATCTGCCAGATTTTTGTCGTGACCCTGGCCCTGTTCGGGCATGAGGGAATTTCACGAGTCGAGCCTTGGCTGGCCGTGCTGATTCTGGCGATCATGGGATATGTCTTTGCCGTGGCCTTCGGAAAATTCGAACCCGCGCAGTTCGCGGCAATTCCCGTTGATCATTCTCTTGGCTACACGCCCTTCATCGTCCTGGACATTGTCATTGCCACCGCCGTTTCCTGGACGGTGCTCTCCGCGGATATCAACCGCATGGCCCGCAACTCGCGCTCGGGCATCGTCGGCTCGGGAATCGGATACCTGCTCTCCACCGTCCTGGCGATGATTCTTGGCGCCACCGCTCTTGGCTATGTCATTCTCTCCGGCGGCGAGGCCACCGCGTTCGACCCGACGATTCTGGTTGCTGCCTTTGGCGCGCCGCTGGCCATCGCCATCTTCCTTTCGGTCATGGCTACCAATACGATGGCCGTCTACGGAATGATCACGTCAGTGGTCAACTCCCGTCCCGAACGCAAGCTGCCCTTCCTGGCCACCGCGTTGGCAGTTGGCTCAGTCTCCATCCTCGGAGCCACCTGGCTGGCACTGCTGGATCAATTCACCGACTTCCTGACCCTCATCGGTGCCTTCTTCGTTCCAGTCTTCGCCATCATGATTGTCGACTACTACTTCTTGAAGCGCGGCAGCTACACCCGTGACATCCTGCGCCATACGGGCGGAGCCTACTGGTACCGCAATGGAGTGAACTGGATTGCCGTGGCAGTGTGGGTTGCCGGCGCAGTGGTCGCCTACCTGCTGACCTACATTTTCCCGAGTCCCATCGGCGCGACGCTTCCGTGCTTCTTCGCCAGCTTCCTGCTCTATCTCGGGCTGTCCTGGAACCAGCGCAGCCGAGAGGGCATCGTGGCCCATGAACACCTGGTTCGCGAGGCTTCCCAGCAGGCTGGCTGACCGGGTTCCGGACAAGCGGTGTGAGGATTACCTGAGAATTCTTCAACCCGATAGCCAGTAAATCATTTCTGCACATAGACTTGCGAAAAACGGGACGAGTCAAGCTCAAAGCCTCTGATACTCAAGTAACCGTCGACAGTGTTCTCCGTCGCAGGAATGTGAGTTGTGACTATGCAAGCTACCGGTGCCCTAACGCCTTTCAATTCACCATTGGTGAAGCTAGAGCGCCTCTTCGAATCAAGCGGTGTCGAATTATTCGCCAAGCTGGATTCACTGCAGCTATCGGGCAGTACCAAGGAGCGCACCGCCGAATCCCTGATTACAGCCTTCCTGGAATCAGGAGAATTGAAACCCGGTGGAATGGTGGTGGAATCCACCTCGGGCAACCTGGGCATTTCCCTCGCCCGGCAGTGCGTGGTGCGGGATATCAGATTCGTGGCTGTCGTGGATGAAAACGCCAACAAGTCCGCGCTTCAGATCATGCGCGCCTACGGTGCCACGGTGGATCTTGTCAGGGATCCTCCCGATGGCAACAGGCTGGCAGCCCGCCGGCAGCGCGTGGCCCAGCTGCTGAACGAGAACCCCGGCGCGGTGACCACCAACCAGTATGGATCGCTGCGCAATCCCGAAGCCCACTACTCCTCGACCATGCCCGAAATCATGGAAGCGGCGGGCGGGGAGCTGGACATGCTGTTCGTTGCCACCAGCACCACCGGAACCATCCTTGGATGCCAGAAGTACGTCCGGGAACATGATCTGGCCACAAAACTGGTGGCGGTGGACGCAGCGGGTTCGGTGCTCTTTGGCGGCGAAGCAGCCGAGCGGCGCCTGCCCGGGCTGGGGGCAGGCATCATTCCCGAGTTGTCCTTGCAGGTGCAACCCGATCAGGTATTGCGCATCGCTGAAATCGAAATGGTGCGTGGTTGCCGGCGGCTAGCCCGGCGCGAAGGCATCATGGCCGGCGCATCAACCGGGGCCATCGTCGCTGCCCTGGGACAGGTGCTGCCCGACGTGCCTCGGGGTTCGCGCGTGGCTTTTCTGGTGCACGACTCGGGCGTGCCGTACCTGCACACCGTCTACAACGATCAATGGGTCGAAGAGAACCTTGGCGAGGTGCTCGATCCAGCGGACATCCATGAGCTAGAGGATGATGCCGCACGATGACCCGCATAGCAATGATTGGTGGTGGGCCAAAATGCCTGTTCGCACTGCTGGAGCTCAACGATTCGCTGGCTGCTGGCGCCGCGCACCTGTTGCACGTGGACGTCTATGACCCGTACCCGCCAGGAGCGGGACGGGTATGGAATACCCGGCAACCCAGGGAACTGAGGCTGAACGTGAACTCGCGCATCATCGATGCCTCCTGGAGCCTCTGCGCGCAAACGTTCAACCAGTTCCGGGACCGGCAGCCAGCCGGCGCGATCCACGACCCCTTTCCGCCAAGGGCGCTTGTCGGGGAATACCTGCGCGAACAGTTCGAGCTGCTGGCGCACCGCGGGTCGCTGCCTGTACGGCACCTGGCGCTAGCGGTGGAAAAGCTGGAACGCCAAGGGGAGCAATGGCTCGTGAAGACGGGCTCTGGCAGCTTGCTCTACGACGAGGTGGTCATCGCCACCGGCCACGGACTCGCGGGCGGCAAGCACAGCCACACGGATCTTGCGCCCATCGCGGCCGCCAGCCTGAGCGTTGAGCAATCCCAGGATGCGCTTCGCAGCGTGCCCGCCGGGAGCAGTGTTTGGATCCGCGGCGCGGCATTGACCGCCTACGACGTGGTCCTGGCATTAACCGAGGGACGCGGCGGGCAATGGGAAGCGGCTGAAGGCGGCCCGGGCGGCACGTTGGAATATGTGCCCCGCGGACGCGAGCCACAAGCGATCACCATGGCCTCGCGCCATCGCATCCCCATGACACCCAAGCCGGCAAGCATTCCGCCAGAAACCCAAGGCATCCTCGATGCCTGCAAGGCACAGCTGCGCCGGTGGGCCAGCCTCGGCCCAAAGGAGACCGGGCAGATGTGGCGCATCCTGCTGGACTGCGCCATTCAGGTTGCCGCCCTGAATTCGGTTCCGGCGAGCGAAGATTCCCTGAGGCAGACACTGGAAACCGGGCAGTCCGCCCAGTTCTCCACGCAGTCCAGTCCCTTCGAACAAGTGGGATACAGCCTTCTTGCGCACCAAGGGCTGAAGCCCCAAACCCAGGAATGGGTGTGGGCAGCAGTCTGGTCCGGGGTGTACCCGGAACTAATCGCCGCACTGTCCCGGTTTCACTGGACCGGGCTGGAGCGCAAGGAATTCAACGCTGCCGCCGCAAACCTCGAGCGCATGGCCTTCGGCCCGCCAATTCCCACAGCCCAGAAGCTGATGGCCCTCCATGATGCGGGGATGCTGCGGCATGAACCAGCCAGCCAGGGGCCACCAGAAGGCGCGGTGATGATTGACGCGGTGACTTCACCGGCCGGGGTGCTCACCGCGCCCTTCCCTGAAGGAGAACCCGCCAGCGGGCTTATCCAAGGATTGCTCGCCGACGGCGAGATCAAGATCAGGACCGGCGAGCGCGGACTGCTCACGGACACCGACGGGACCTGCATTAATGCCGAAGGGGCGCGCAACGAATCCCTGGCCGCGCTGGGACGCCCCACCGAAGACCCCACCCTGGGCCACGACACCTTGAACCGGGGATTGCACCCGGAATACCAGCGCTGGTCCCAGCGCATCCTTGCACAACTGAACACCCCAAGCCAGAAAGCAGCCTATTGATGCCCCCGCTGATGCACGGAACCTTGCCCTTGACCGCCCTCTTGGAACCATGGATGGAAAACCTGGTTCAGGACCCCGAGCTGTGCAAGGAATTGCTCGGCCAGTACGGGTCTCCCTTGAACGTCCACGACTACTCGTCCATGTCCCGGAACATCACCGAGCTGCGGGATGCGGCGTCGGGGCACGGTATTGACTTCCAGGTCTATTTGGCGCGCAAGGCCAACAAGACCCTGGGAGCGATCGACAAGGCCGTGGCCGAAGGCTGCGGCGTGGATGTGGCCAGCTTCCACGAGCTGGATCAATGCCTGCAGCGCGGGGTCAGCCCGGAATCGCTGATTGTCACCGCCGCAGTGAAATCCAGGGCGCTGCTCCAGCTGGCGGCAGATAACAACGTGGTGCTGAGCCTGGACAACACCGATGAAGCAGCGGACCTGTTGGAACTGGCCAAGAGCGGCGGGGCTCCCGTGCCAGTTGCCTTGCGCCTGGCCTCAAGCAGCCCGGAGATTCCGCCCACCAGATTTGGGCTGGACGCGCAGCAATGGCTGGACTTCTTTGCCCAGTTGGACAGCCACGAGGCGATCAGCATTGTCGGTGTGCACTTCCATCTCAATGGCTATAGCGGCGGGCAGCGGGCACTGGTGCTGCAAGAATCCATGGAATTTGCCGATGCCCTGGGGCAGCTCGGGCACACGGTGGAATTCGTGGACATGGGTGGCGGCATTCCGATGTCCTATCTTGATGATTCAACGCAGTGGACCGGATTCTGGGAGGCGCTCGCTGACCTGCCCGATGGCGATGAATCCTTGACCTGGAAATCCGACCGGCTGGGAGCCACCGGGCCGCAGCCCAGCAACGCCTTGTACCCCTATCACCAGCAGCTGATTCGCGGACCCTGGCTGGATCAGATCCTCGCGGCCCGCAGTACTGACGGGTCCCGGAGCGTAGCCCAGATGCTCACCGAGCGGGGGATTCAATTGCGCTGCGAACCGGGCCGTTCGCTGCTTGATGGCTGCGGGCTGACCCTGTCCGAGGTCGCGTTCACCAAGCAGCGCAGCGATGGGGCCAACCTGGTGGGCCTGCACATGAACCGCACCCAATGCCGTTCCACTTCTGCGGACTTCCTGGTTGACCCGCTCCTCGTCAGGGCCTCGGGCCGGCACGCAACAGAGCGCTCGCCGTACAGCGGGTTCCTCGTCGGTGCGTACTGCATTGAAGAAGAACTGATCCTGCGCCGCCGCTTTGAGTTCCCGCACGGCGTCTCCAAAGGGGATATCATCGCTTTTCCCAATACCGGGGGATACCTGATGCACATTATCGAGAGCGCATCGCATCAATTGCCGTTGGCCAAGAACGTGATCCTGGAAGGTCGGCACGCGGTGCTTGACGATATCGACCAGGCCGGTGCCGGCATAGGCTAGCGGGCACCGGCTTGGCCGGATGGATCAGCGCTCCAGCTGCAAGCTACCCCACATGGACCCATGGGCGGCGCTGCAGGTTCGGCTCCGCCTCGCGCAGCACTTCCCGCGTCAGCGGGGCAATCTCGCCCTGCCCGAGGAAGATGAACTTCGCCAGGTTCAACAGCGGGTTGCCCTCGGTCCAGCGGAAGTAGATGTGCGGCATGGCTTCGTATTGATCCCGGATGGCCATGGCGATGGCCGCGATGGAGGTGGAGACCGAAGGGGCGGTGGCTTCAAGGATCCACTGGCCGTGGCGGGTGATGCCGCGCACCTCGATATCCTGCGCGAAGTCCGAATAGTCGCTGACCTTGATTTCCAGGAAGACCACCGGTGCGCGCTGCGGGATGTGGCTGGCCAGGATCGCATGCTGGTGCTTGTGCAGGTAGCGCCGCTTGGAAATCTTGACCGGTTCGTGGGCAATGAGCCGGAGCAGTCCTGCGCTGCTGGCCTTGTGGATGATATCCACGGCGGCGGCATCAAACATCACCGAGGTGGCGCGCAGCTCGGTGGAGCGCCGGAACCTGGACAGCAGCGAGACCAGGAGCACGGCCGCGATGAAAAGGGCCGCGATTTTCAGGCCGTCCGGGCGCTCGACGCAGTTGGCGATGGTTGTGTAGACGAAGATCAGGCTGGCGGCCCCGAAGAGCATCGCCTTGCGCTGTTCGCCTTTGCGCTTGGCTGAGATGGTGACCGCTATGGCCGCCGAGCACATCAGCACCAGCACGCCGGTGGCGTACGCCGCGCCCTGGGCATCGACGCTGGCCTTGAAGTGGATGGTGATGCCCAAGGCAACGAGGATGACTACCAGGACCAGCGGGCGCACGGCACTGGCCCATGCCGGCGCCATGCCGAAGCGCGGCAGGTAGCGGGGAATGAGGTTCAGCATTCCGGCGAGGGCTGAGGCGCCGGCGAACCAGAGGATCAGGATCGTTGCCACGTCGTAGACGGTGCCAAAGGCATCACCCATCAAATGATGCGCCAGCCACGAGAGCGCGCGGCCATTGGCCTGGCCGCCGGGCTGGAATTCCTGGGCCGGGATCAGGATGGTGGTGACGATGGAGGAGAGGACCAAATAGCCGCTCATGATCAGCGCCGCGGTGGTCAGCAGCTTCTTGGTGCCCTTGATGCGTCCTGCAGGATTCTGCTCGGTGTCGCCGGGCGACTTGGAGATCTGCGGCATGACGGCCACCCCGGTTTCAAAACCGGAAAGGCCCAGCGCCAATTTGGGGAAGACGATCAGGCAGACCAGCAGCATCATGATCGGATCCCCGTGCGCGGTGAAGAGCGAATCAAGCCAGTTGGAGATCGTGACCGGCTGGCCGATGATGTGGGCGGCCGAAACGATGATGATCACCAGGTTCAGCGCCAGGAATGAGAACACGAGGGTCACGGCAATCCAGATGACCTCGGTGAAGCCGCGCAGGAACAGGGCGCCGAGCAGGATCAGCAGCACCAGGGTGATGGGAACTTCCTTGCCGCTGAACCACTCGGGGGTGAACGGGTTTTCAATCAGGTGCGCCGAGGCATCCGCGGCCGACAAGGTCGCGGTGATCATGAAGTCGGTCGCCGCGAAGCCCAGCAGCACCAGGACAAACACCTTGCCCTTCCAGTGCGGCATGAGCCGTTCCAGCATTGCGATGGAGCCTTGGCCATGAGGGGATTCCTGGGCCACCCGGCGGTAGACCGGCAGGGCCGCGAACAGCGTGACGGCCACAAGGATCAGGGTGGCAAAGGGTGCGAGCGCTCCGGCCGCGAGCGCGGCAATGGCCGGCTGGTAGCCGAGCGTGGAGAAGTAGTCCAGGCCCGAGAGGCACATGACCTGCCACCATTTGGCGCCATGCTTGTGCTCGCTGTTCGGGTCTTCCTGGCCGACGGAACTATCCGTCAGCCAGCGGCGCAACCGAGAGGGAACCGTGGCTTTTGGCCCGTGGTTCGACCCTTGGGATGAGGCAATCGTTGTGTTCACGAAGATGTACAGTACGCCCAAAGTGAAGGGTTGGCACCGTCTTTAATCAGAAATCTTTTGAGGTGGCCCAGACCAGTGCATTCGACGGTTCATTTCGAAGCGGGCGGCCTGTTCGAGGCACCCCGGGCATCGATGCGATATCACCCTGAAGGGATTGATTCTTGGTTCGCTAACCTATTTTGACCTGAATTTATAAAGTCAACACGAGTGGTTGATTCTCGATAATCCAGGCCGGCCGGCAGTCGCTATCGCGGTCTCGTGGCGCCGCAGGCTCCAGGCGGCCGCGGATGTGTTTTTGGACACGAGTGGCGTGTCGAAGCTGGTTCCGGATTTGGCGCATTAAGGCGGCATTAAGCAGGATCCGAGGGGCATTAAGAAGGCATTAAGAAACCGTTGCCTGGCGGGAGCGCCGACCTGCCGAATCGGGGTCACCAGGAAGCCTGCGAGCAATGTGGGCCGCAACGAATAATGCCCCGCCGGAAGGCGGGGCATTAAGCGGTGATGGACGGCTGGCGGCTACTTGACGAGGTTCTCGCGCAAGTCCTGGAGGATTTCCATGGCGCCGATCGGGCCCAGGCCCATGAACCAGACATCGTCATCCACGCGGATGGCATGCCCCTGCTTCACGGCGTCGAGCTTGTCCCAGAGCGGGCCGTCGATGGCCGCCTGCTCGCCGGTGGCCTTCGGATCGCCATAGGACGAGTAGAAGATCCAGTCGGCGTCGGCCTCGGTGAGATTCTCCGCGGAGATCTCGGCCTTGAGGTCCTCGATGTCCTGGTTGGCCGGGCGCTTGAGCCCGACATCCTTCATGATCACGCCGATCAGCGACTTGTTCGCGTACAGGCGGACCCACTTGGCGGAGAAGCGAAGCAGGGAGATCTCGGGGTCGCCCTCGATATCCTTGCCCAGGGCTTCTGCCGCATCCTGGTATTTGTTCAGCAGGTCGACAGCGGCCTCGCGCTTGCCCAGAGCGGCGCCGACAAGCAGGGTGTTTTCCTTCCAGGGGAAGCCCGGGCGCACCGAGAACACGGTTGGCGCGATTTGGGCCAGCTTGTCGTAGGTCTTGTCAGCGCGCAGCTGCGAACCGAGGATCAGATCCGGCTTCAAGGCCGCAATGGCCTCGAGGTTCAGCTCGTTGATGGTGCCGACGTTCTTGATGCCTTCGGCCTTGTCCCCCAGGTAGGCAGGAACTGCATCGGCGCTGTCGCTGGAGACCATGCCCACCGGCTTGATCCCAAGGGCCAGCACCTGGTCCAGTTCGCCGGAGTCGAGGACCACCACGCGCTGCGGCTGGCTCTCGATGGTGGTGGTGCCCCGGGCGTGGGTGACGGTGCGCGGGAAGACGCCGTCCTTGTCCTGGTCGGCTCCGAATTTTGCGGTTTCTTCATCGGCGGTGGCGAAGCGCTGGCCGCCAATGGCCACGTCCTTGTTGCCGGCCTCCGAATCCGCAGTGGAGGAAGCACCACAGCCAGCGGTGACGGCAATCATGAGCGTCACGGTGGCACCGACGACGGCCTTACGCAAGGCTAAGCGAGTGTTCAAGAAATTCACATGAACAATTTACCTTATTCAAATAAGGGTTGCCAAAGGTTATAACGTGCAATTACGTCCACGGTAAAGTGTCTTTGGAAGAATCCAAGAGCAAGGGAATGCCAGCGAGCCGCGTGAATACCAGCGAAATAACAGACAGGCCCCAACGGGCCGGATCGGCCGGGGCCCATATTGCCCGCCTGGCATTCTTTGCCGCGCTCCTGGCGGGCCTTGCCGTGCTCTCCCTGGCCATCGGGTCCCGGCAGATGAGCGTCCATTCGATTATGCTGGCGCTTTGGGACCCGCAGGAATCAATCGAGAAGGCCCTGGTGCTCGAATCAAGGCTGCCACGCGCCCTGCTGGCCATCCTCGCCGGAGCGGCCCTGGGGGTAGCCGGCCTGCTCTCGCAGTCGATGACCCGAAACCCGCTGGCCGAGCCCGGGATCCTCGGCGTGAACGCCGGCGCCTCGCTGGCCATCGTCATTGCCGTCGGATTCCTCGGAATCCAGGAGTACAACCACTACATCTTCTTCGCCTTTGCCGGCGCCCTGCTGACCGCGGCCCTGGTGTACCTGATCGGCCGGCCCCAGCGCGGTGCCATGGATCCCTCCCGGCTGGTGCTCTCCGGGGTGGCCATGGGAGCGATCTTCTCCGGGCTGGGCACGGCGCTGTCGCTGGTTCGCCCCGAAGCCTTCGACCAGCTGCGCGCCTGGACCGTGGGCGACCTGCAGGGCCGCAACAGCGGCATCGTCGTGCCGCTGCTGGTATGCACCGTCATCGGCATCCTGATCGCAGCCAGCAGCGCCCGCTCGCTGGATGCGCTGGCCCTGGGCGAGGACAGCGCCCGGGGGCTGGGCATCGACATCAGGCGCACCCGGGTCCTGGTCCTGGTCGCCATCACCCTGCTGGCCGCCGCGGCGACCTCCGCGGTGGGCGCCATCGGCTTCCTCGGCCTCATGGCCCCGCATGCCGCGCGCCGGGTGGCCGGAGCGAGCACCGGATGGATCATGGCCTACACCGCGCTGATTGCCCCTTCGATCCTGCTGCTGGCCGATGTGCTGGGGCGCGTGCTGCTGCCCAGCGAGCTGCCGGCCGGGGTGGTCTGCGCCGCCATCGGCGCGCCGCTGCTGGTGGCCATCGCCCGCGGCCGGAAGCCGGTGGCCCTGTGAGCGCCGTGGAAACCGCGAAGCCGCGCCGGCAGCGCCGCAAGCTGCGTGCCCGCGGCCTGGCCGTGCTGGTGGCCCTGGCCTGCGCGGTGATCACCGTCCTTGCCATCTCGGGCGGCGAATACGACATCTCCCCATGGCGCGTGGTGCAGATCCTCTTCGGCGGCGGGCAGGGCCTGGAGTCCACGATTGTCTGGGACTGGCGCATGCCCCGCGCCCTGGCCGCGCTGCTCTTCGGCGCGGCACTGGCCCTCTCCGGCCTGGTGTTCCAGTCGCTGACCCGCAACCCGCTGGGTTCCCCGGATATCATCGGCTTGTCCACCGGCGCCTACAGCGGCGCGCTGATCGCCATCACGATCTTCGGCGGCGGCTTCGCTGCCACCACGGCCGGCGCGCTGGCCGGAGGGCTGCTGACCGCGCTGATCGTCTACCTGCTGGCGTGGCGCAATGGCACCCACGGCTTCCGCCTGATCCTTGTGGGCATCGGCATTTCCTCCGTGCTGGCCTCATTCAACCAGTACATGGTGCTGCGCGCGGACCTGGATACCGCGATGAGCGCCGCCGTCTGGGGCGCCGGCACGCTCAACGGCGTGTCCTGGAGCGGGGTCCTGCCGGTGGGAGCGGTGGTCCTGGTGATCGCCGCGGTGCTGCTGTACTGCGCCCGCCCGCTGCAGCTGCTGCAGATGGGCGATGACCTGGCGGCGTCGCTGGGGCTGAATACCGAACGGGCCAAGCTGCTGCTGATCGTGCTGGCCGTGGCACTGACCTCGGCGGTCACCGCCTTGATCGGCCCGGTGGCCTTTGTCGCGCTGGTCTCCCCGCAGCTGGCCCGCCGAATCCTGGGCAGCAGCGGCATGAACCTGGTGCCCACGGCCCTGTTCGGCGCCTTCCTGCTCTCCTTCGGCGACCTGCTGGCCCAGCGGCTGTTCGCGCCGGTGCAGCTGCCGGTGGGCGTGGTCACCGTGTGCCTGGGCGGCATCTACCTCATCTACCTGCTGAACCGGGGAACCCGCAAGGCCGGCGCCTAGCAGCGCCAGCGCCAGCAGCCGTCGTGTCAAAGCGCCATCAAGTTTTGCCCACGAGGCATTAACGCGGCATTAAGCGCGGAGCCCCTCGGGACGCCGGGGGCGTGCAATGGATAGTGCAGGGGCACGCGAAGCTCCTGCCCCAGACATTCCGCGTCGCGTGAAGGTGGCCAGCCTCGTGTCCTTGAATTTGTCGCGTTCCCCGCGCACCGGCCAGCAGCTGAAGGTGCTGGCCGGCCGCGCCCAGAAAACCCTGGTGAATAATCCGGTCCGCCTGGTGCCCCTGGGATTCCTGGCCGCCATCGCGCTGGGAACCCTGTTGCTGCTGCTGCCGGTATCGCGGGTGCAGGACGGGGACGGCGGGTTCATGCCGGCGGTGTTCACCGCGGTCTCCGCGGTGTGCGTCACCGGGCTGGTCACCGTGGACACGCCGACCTACTGGACCCCGGTAGGCCAGGGAATCATCCTGCTGCTGATCCAGGTGGGCGGTTTCGGCATCATGACCCTCAGCTCGCTGCTGGCCCTGCTGGTGCGCAAGCACCTGGGATTGCGCACCCAGCTGATCGCCGCATCCGAAACCCAGGCAATGAACTTGGGAGACGTGCGCCGGGTGCTGGTCTTTGTCGCCAAAACCACCCTTGCCGTCGAATCAGTGGTGGCGATCGCGCTGTCCGCCAGATTCTGGGTGATCAATCCGCACGATCCCCTGGCAGCGATCTGGGGCGGGATTTTCCACTCGATTTCCGCCTTCAACAATGCGGGCTTTGCGCTCTACAGCGATAGCCTGATCAGCCACGCCAGCGATCCATGGATCATGGTTCCGCTGTGCCTTGCCGTGGTGCTGGGCGGATTGGGTTTCCCGGTAATCCATGAGCTGCTGCGCCGCAATGGGCCGAAGAAGAGCTGGTCGGTGCACACCCTGCTGACAGTGTGGGGAACCGTGGGATTGCTGGCGGCCGGCGCGCTGCTGCTGGGAATGTTCGAATTCAACCGCTCCGAGACCCTCGGCGGCCTCTCGCCATCAGGCAAGGTATTGGGGGTGCTCGGGCTGAGCGTCTTTCCGCGTACCGCGGGGTTCAACAATATCGACTACGGCCAGGCCTCGCCCGAAACCCTGCTGGTGACCGAAGTGCTGATGTTCATCGGCGGCGGCAGCGCGGGCACCGCTGGTGGCATCAAGATCAGCACCTTCCTGGTGCTCGCCTTCGCGGTATGGAGCGAGGCGCGCGGCCACGACCAGATCACCGTGTGGCGCCGGGCCATCGGCTCGGCGATCCAGCGGCAGGCGCTGTCCGTGGCGCTGCTGGGGCTGGGAGCGGTGGTGGCCGGCACGCTGGCGCTGCTGGTGCTCACCGATCATTCGACGGACGAGGTCCTGTTCGAATCGGTCTCGGCCTTCGCGACGGTCGGGGTGAGCATGGGCATCACCGCGGATCTGCCGACCGCGGCCCAGTGGGTGATCATCAGCCTCATGTTCATCGGCCGTGTCGGGATCGTCTCGGCCGCCGCGGCGCTGGCCCTGCGCGGCCGGCGGCTGCTGTTCAAGCTGCCCGAAGAGCAGCCGGTCATTGGCTGACCGCCCGGATCCGATACGATCGCTGAGTAGCAGATGAGGTGCCGAAAGCTAAGGAGCAGCATGGAACTGCCGACTACGCCGCAGCCAGCCAGGCCGCTGGTGATCGTGGCGCTCTCCGGGGGATCCGGGTCCGAGCTGCTGCTGCGCCGCGCATGCGATGAGGCCGCGCGGATGCCCGGGGCCGAGGTGCTGGCCGTGCATGTCCCGCAGCGTGGCGTCGCGGCCGATCCCCGGCAGCCGGACGGCGAACTGGCCCGGCTTCGCGCCCTGGCCGAAGAGGCAGGAGCCTCCTGGCATATGGTGCTCGGCCAGGACATCGCCGAGGCGCTGCTCGGATTCGCCAGGAGCACCCAGGCCACGCACCTGGTGCTCGGCGGGCCCAGGGCCGGTGCCGGAGCGCAGTCTTCCGGCGAGGGCCTGGCCTTCAAGCTGCTGCGGCAAGCCAACGGGGCCAGCGATCCTGGCATCCTGCTGATTGCGCGCCCGGAAAAGCCGGGCACCGGGGAAGAGTCTGGTGTCCACGCCCGCCAGTCGCTGGGCGCAGGCCGCCGGCTGGCTGGCTGGATCCTGGCTGCCACCGGGCCGCCCCTGCTGGCCGCGGGCTTCCTGCTCAGCGGCAGCGAGGGAGAACTGCTGACCCTGAACTTCCTGTGCCAGCTGACCCTGGTGGTGTTCGTGGCGCTGCTGGGCGGCTGGTGGCCCGCGGTCACCGCCACCCTGCTGGGCACCGCGATCCTGAACTGGTACTTCACTCCGCCCACCGGGCAATGGCATATCCACGAGCCATTCAACGTGGTGGCCCTGGGATTGTTCCTGCTGGTGGCGGCCGGGGTGGCCCGGGTGGTCGATATCGAGGCGAGGCGCACCGCCGAGGCGCGCCGGGCCAGGCACCAGGCCGATATGCTCTTCGAGCTCTCCGGCGGGGTGATCCGCGAGGGCCTGAGCGTCACGGCCCTGCTCGAATGGCTGCGCCGCTCCTATTCGCTGCGCGGGGTCGCCCTGGCCCGCCGCGGCGAGGACGGGTCCAAGGCCCCGCGCACCGTGGCCACGGCCGGAGCCGCGCCCGCCGAGGCCGGCGCCAGCGACTACACCGTGTCCGTGGATGCCGAGCATGTGCTGCTCATCGACGGGATTCCGCTAGAAGCCTCGGACCAGGGGGTCTTCGAGGCCTTTGCCGGGCGCATCGCCGCGGTGCTGCAGCATCGGCAGCTCGCCGAGGTGCGCCTGCAATCGCGCGAGCTGGCCGCCGGCAACGCGATGCGCACCGCCCTGCTGGCCGCGGTCTCCCACGATTTGCGCACCCCGCTGTCGGGGATCAAGGCCTCGGCCTCGAGCCTGCGCATGCAGGATGTCGTGCTCAGCGAAGAAGACACCGCGGACTTGCTGGCCACCATCGAGGAATCGGCGGACCAGCTCAGCGAGCGGATCGAGGACCTGCTGAGCATGAGCCGGATCCAGGCCGGGGAACTGGTGGTGCATCGCAGCCCCATCCAGGTCGAGGACCTGGCCGCCTCCGCGGTGCGCGACCTGGCCGCGCAGATCCGCCCCGGCCACTTGCAGGTGCAGATACCGCCGGGCTGCCCCAAGGTCAGCGGCGACTACGGGCTGGCGGTCCGTGTTCTGGCCAATTTGCTGGAGAACGCGCTGCGCTACGGCGGGGAACACCCCTTGCAGCTGCGCGCGGTGCCGACGCCAACGGAAGTCCAGATCCAGGTGGTCGACCACGGACAGGGGGTCCCGCAAGAGCAGCGCGAGCAGATCTTCCGGCCCTTCCAGCGCCAAGGGGACCGGGATAACGCCACCGGGCTGGGACTTGGCCTTGCCGTGGCCCGGGGCCTGGCCGAGGGCATGGACGGACAGGTCCATGCCGAGCACACCCCTGGAGGTGGGGCCACGATGGTCTTCACCCTGCCGATATCAGAGGAAAAAACATGAGCGCCACCGTACTGATCGTGGAAGATGACCCGCAGATCGCCCGCGCCCTGCTGGTCAATCTCAAGGCCCGGGGCTACCGGGCGCTGCACGCGGCGACCGGGCTGCAATGCCTGCAGCTGGCCGCCGATGCGCATCCGGATGTGATCCTGCTGGATCTGGGGTTGCCGGATCTTGACGGCTCAGAGGTCATCGACGGGATCCGCGGCTGGTCGAGCGTGCCGATTATCGTCGTCTCGGCCCGGCATGAATCGCATAGCAAGGTTGATGCCCTGGACCGCGGCGCCGATGATTTTGTCACCAAGCCCTTCGCCATGGACGAGTTGCTGGCGCGCTTGCGCGCCGCGTTGCGCCGGGCGCTTCCAGACCCGGGTCAGGCGGTGGTGGAAACCTCGGATGGGCGGCTGCGCATTGACCTGTCCAGCCATTCGGCCACCGTCCACGGCGAAGCGGTGCGGCTGACCCGCCTGGAATGGCGGGTGCTGGAGGTGCTGGCCAGCAACCCGCACCGGTTGATCGGGCGCAGCGAGCTGCTGACCACGGTCTGGGGGCCAGAGTATGGCGAGGAAGCGAATTACCTGCGGGTCTACATGTCGCAGCTGCGCACCAAGCTGGAACCCGAGCCTTCGAATCCGCGCTATTTCCTGACCGAATTGGGAATGGGGTACCGCTTCACTCCGTGAGCGGGCCCAGGCCTAGAAGGTCTTGCCCGAGTAGCCGAGCTTGCGCGATATCTGCGCCGCCGTGGAACCCATCACTGATTTGAGCGCCTTCATGCGCTCATCGGGCATATACGGGTTGGTGGCGGACATGCTGATTGCGGCGATGATCTTCCCGCTGCCATCGCGGATGGGCGCGGCAACACAGCGGATGCCCGGTTCATTGTCTTCCAGATCCAGCGCGATGCCTTCGCGCGCGTAGGTTTTCATCCGGGCCAGGAAGGCTTCCTTGGGCTGGTCCGAGGCCTGTTCCACCGGGGACTCCGCATCAAAGGTGGATTCCCAGCGCTCGGCATCATCGAGCAGCAGCGCCTTGCCGATGCCGGTACGGCTCAACGGCATGCGCTGGCCAACCCGCGAGCGCATCTGCGCGCCGCGTGTTCCGGGAACCTTGTCCACGTAAAGCACCTGGGCTTCGTCTTCCACTGCCAGATGGACCGTGTCCTGGTATTTGCGAGCGAGTTCTTCGAGGATGGGCTTGGCGATGACCGGAACCGGGCTCTGGTACAGGGCGTGGAATCCCAGCTCGATTAGCGCCGGGCCCAAGCTGAAGTCCGTGCCGTGGGTGCTGCGCAGGAATCCGCGCTGCACCAGGAGCTTCACCATGCGCTGCGCCGCGCTCTTGCCGATATCAGCCGCCGCTGCGACTTCATTCAAGTTGGTGGCCCCGCGGCCGACGGCGCGCAGAATGTCCAGACCACGTGCCAGGGTGAGCGTCCCGGGCGGGGGAGCATCTGATGTTTCACCTGCATTTATTTCAGATTCATTGGCCATGATGTGCCCCTTTGGCAAAATTGATGACTTCTCTGTATCCCACTATATACAACGCCTTTTGAACTATTGGGATAGCTCCGTCACTATTCACATGTGAAGGGGAGCACATCGATGAGTCGATGTGCGGACCGCCAAACGGAAACAGGAGTTATGACAAACATCGCCGAAGCCCAGTTGATTGCCTTGGACTGGGGAACCACATCCGCGCGTGCCTATCTCATGGGGCGCGACGGAAACACCGTGGCGGAACGCAGCTCCTCGCTGGGAATCATGGACGTGGCAGCAAAGGCCAAAGCGGAGTCGTTACCGCTGGCCCTGGCCTTCGAAAAGACGCTGGCAGAATTATGCGGCGACTGGCTGGAGCGCTTCGAATCCATCCCGGTCATCGCCTGCGGCATGGTGGGCAGCCAGCAAGGCTGGGCGGAAGCGGAGTACCGGCCAGTGCCAGCAAACCTGGCCGACCCGGACTACGCAATGGCAACTGTCCAGATTGCACCAAACCGGCTCATGCGCATCATCCCCGGCGTCCTGGACCGCAAAGAACTTCCCGATGTCATGAGGGGAGAAGAAACCCAGATTCTGGGAGTGGTGGAACTTGGCGGCAACGCGCTGCAGGAAGCGGAAGAACAATTGTTTTTGCTTCCAGGCACCCATTCCAAGTGGGTCAAGGTCAGCGGGCGGACGATTACCGGGTTCTCCACGTCCATGACGGGGGAGACCTACGCATTGCTTAGTTCCAAGTCCATCCTTTCCAAGCTCATCGAGCCCACGGATGCGGTGGATTGGAATGCCTTTGAACGCGGAGTGCGGATAGCCCAGTCACCGGCCGGCTCAGCGGATCTGATGTTGACGGCGTTCTCCGCCCGGACCTTGGTCTTGACCGGCGGCTTGGAAAAAACCGAGGTCAGCGACTATCTATCGGGGCTCATGATTGGCGCCGAGATCCGTTCGGTCCTTGGCATGGAGCGGGGCACCGCGTTCCCGGGCGTGACCATCTGCGGGAACAAGGAACTCAGCGCCAGATACGCCGCAGCACTCAAGATTTTTGGAATTGACCAAGTACACGAGTTCCAGGGAACCGCCCCGCGAGGCATGTGGGCAGTTGCTTGCGCGCAGGGATTAGTGCAGACCACCTCTGTCTAGGCCCAGCCCAATGAACGATGTAAGACAAGGAAAGGTTTTGCCGTGATTGAACCTGCAACAGCTTTGAAGACTGCGGGACTAGTTGCCATTTTGCGAGGTCTTCAGCCAGCAGAAGCCCAAGCGGTGGGCGAAGCGCTCTATGCCAGCGGCTTCCGCTCGCTGGAAGTGCCGCTGAATTCCCCGCAGCCGCTAAAGAGCATCGAAATTCTGCGCAGCGTGCTGCCCGAGGATGCGGTAGTCGGCGCTGGCACTGTGCTCACCGTGGAACAAGTCCGCGCATGCCATGGGGCTGGTTCCCAGATCATCGTTTCACCGAACACCAACGTGAATCTCATCCGGGAAACGGTAGCCCTGGGCATGGATTCCTTCCCGGGAGCCGCCACACCGAGCAACGCCTTCGACGCCATCGAAGCCGGAGCAAAAAACGTCAAGATCTTCCCTGCCGAGCAAGTGGGGCTCGCAGGATTCAAAGCCTGGACCGCTGTGCTTCCCGCCGATATCGGCCTGATCCCCGTCGGGGGAATCAATGAGGAAAACATGGCGCAGTGGGTAGACGCCGGAGCCACCGGTTTCGGTATTGGCTCGTCCCTCTACAAGTCCGGACGAAGCCTTCAAGACCTGAGCACAAGGGCAGACAAGCTTGTCCATGCCTACCAAATGATCCATGAGATGAGGAAGTCTGCATGAAAATCACAAAACTGACCACGTACATGGTGCCACCTCGCTGGCTGTTTCTGAAGATCGAGACCGACGAGGGGGTCACCGGTTGGGGCGAGCCAGTGCTCGAAGGCCGCGCCTCCACGGTGGCCGCAGCAGTTGAAGAGCTCTCGGATTACCTCATCGGCCAGGACCCGCGGAACATCGAAGACCTGTGGACCGTCATGTACCGCGGCGGTTTCTACCGCGGTGGCGGCATCATGATGAGCGCGCTGGCCGGCATCGACCAGGCCCTCTGGGACATCAAGGGCAAGGCCCTGGGAGTTCCGGCCTATGAGCTGCTTGGCGGCAAGGTCCGCGACAAGATCCGCGTGTATTCCTGGATTGGCGGAGACCGTCCCTCGGATACCGCGTCCGCCGCAAAGGACGCCGTTGATCGCGGCTTCACCGCGGTGAAGATGAACGGCACCGAAGAACTCCAGTACATCGACACCTGGGACAAGGTGCAGGGTTGCTTGGAGAATGTTCAGGCGGTCCGGGACGCAGTAGGCGACAACGTGGGAATCGGCGTCGACTTCCACGGCCGCGTCCACAAGCCAATGGCCAAGGTCCTGCTCAAGGAGCTGGAACCCTTCAAGCTGATGTTCATTGAGGAACCGGTGCTCAGCGAGAACGTGAACTCGATGCTGGAGCCATTGCGCAATTCCAGCACGCCCATCGCCTTGGGAGAGCGCCTGTTCTCGCGCTGGGACTTCAAGGATGTCCTGGCCAGCGGAGCGGTGGACATCATCCAGCCGGATCCTTCGCACTGTGGCGGCATCACCGAGGCACGCAAGATCGCGGCCATGGCTGAAGCCTACGACGTGGCGGTTGCCTTGCACTGCCCATTGGGCCCCATCGCCCTGGCAGCGAACCTGCAGATCGATGCCGGTGCCTACAACGCCTTCATCCAGGAACAATCCCTGGGAATTCATTACAACAAATCCAACGATCTCCTTGACTACGTCAATGATCCGTCGGTCTTCGCCTATGAGGATGGCACGGTCGCCATCCCCGAGGGACCAGGCCTGGGCATTGACGTGAATGAAGAGTACGTCATTGAACGCGCAGCTGAAGGTCATCGCTGGCGCAACCCTATTTGGCGTCACAAGGACGGATCCTTCGCAGAATGGTAAATCGCATGTCTCAGTCGACAGTGTCGTCAGCTGCCACACACAAGGGCTCTGGCAAAGCCACAAAGATGCGCTACGCCGTAGCCTTCATGTTGTTCCTTACCGTAGTCATCAACTACATGGATCGTTCGAACCTTTCGGTCGCAGCACCATTGATTTCCGAGGAATTCGGACTCGATACTGCACAGCAGGGTTTGCTGCTCTCCGCTTTTGGCTGGACCTACGCTGCCATGCAGCTTCCCGGCGGATGGCTGGTAGACCGAGTGCAGCCCCGGCTTTTGTACCCCATTTGCCTGGTGCTCTGGTCTGTCGCGACCATCTTCATGGGCATGGCCGGAGCTTCGTAGCCTTGATTGTCCTGCGCTTGGCAGTGGGCGGTTTTGAAGCCCCTGCGTACCCCATCAACAACAAGGTGGTTACCGCGTGGTTCCCCGAGCGTGAACGCGCCACCGCCATTGGCTTCTATACCTCGGGCCAGTTCATCGGCCTTGCGCTTCTGACTCCAGCTCTTCTGTGGTTGCAGCACGCATTGACCTGGCATTGGGTCTTTGTGGTCACCGGCGCCGTGGGTGTCGTCTGGGGCCTGATCTGGTTTGTCCTCTACCGCAACCCGGTGGATTCCAAGAAGGCCAATGCCGCCGAAGTCCAGTACATCCGCGAGGGCGGGGGATTGGTAGACCTTGGCAGCACTAAGGCCAAGTCGGCAGCACCCAAGCTGAACAAGACTGACTTCGCGTTGGTTCTGGGACGGCGAAAGCTGTGGGGCATCTACATTGGCCAGTTCTGCCTGACATCCACGTTGTGGTTCTTCCTGACCTGGTTCCCAACCTATTTGGTGACCTACCGCCACATGGACTACATCAAGACCGGATTCCTGACGTCGCTGCCATTCATCGCTGCCTTGGCCGGTGTATTGATCAGCGGAGTGCTCTCTGATCTCATGCTGAAGCGCGGAGCCAGCCTTGGCACCTCGCGCAAGCTGCCAATCATCACCGGGCTCTTGCTTTCCATGAGCATGATTGGCGCAATCTTCACGGACAGCACCGCGCTGGTTATCACCTTCATGTCCATTGCCTTCTTCGGCAATGGCCTGGCCTCGATTACCTGGTCCCTGGTGTCCGCGCTGGCACCATCACACTTGATTGGCCTAACCGGTGGCATGTTCAACTTCATCGGCAACCTCTCCTCGATTGCCACGCCAATCGTGATTGGCCTGCTGGTCTCGGCGACCGACTTCGGTCCGGCCTTCATCTACATGACGGTCATTGCCGCGGTCGGAATCCTTTCCTACGTATTCCTGGTCGGCAAGGTCCAGCGAGTCCAAGGCTAGCCCAGAGGAATCACCGGATCTTCAACAATAGGCACATCGCCGCCCACACCAGCTACTGCAAGCTGGTGTGGGCGGCGATGGTCTTGTCCTGAGGTCCGGATGATGCCTAGTGCTGGTTGCCCTTGTTGAAGTGGTAGCCGCCCTTGCCCTGGTTGGCTTGGCCGTGGGCGCCTGGTCCCTGGGCGTTGGTGCCCGGTTCAACGTGGTTGGTCTTGGTGTGGATGATGTCGTAGTAGACGCTGGAGTCTGCCGCGTCAGGGAACACGCGATAGGTGAAGACGTTCTTGTTCAGCTCGATGATCGGCACGACGCGCTGGAACAGCACGTCGCCTGAATCATTCTTGGCATTGATCCATCGCTCGGTGCCCTCGGCGTTTACGGTCCAGTCGCCCTTGAGCTTCGGGCTGTTATCCAGGTTGTACATGGTGTAGGTTCCATCGGCCTTGAAGTAGGCCCAGCCAACAAAATTGGAGACTGCCGGGTTATCCAAGGCGACACGGCGGCCATCCTGGTCAACGGCACCGGTGGTTTTCCACGGGGTGGACGCCAAGGTCTGCGAAGGAGTCAGGTTCTGGCGAGCGGAGGCACTGGCGGAAACCGAGCCGTGCTGTGCTGGTGTCGCGTTGGCCGGGGCCACGGAGAATACTGCGCCGGCAGCAAGCGCTACGACAACGGTGGACAGGGCCATGCGGCGGGATACTGGGGAAATGTTCATGGCTTCAACACTACGGATAGCCAAAACTGCGCACATCAGCCATCTGGCTGCGTTCCTTGGCCTGATGGATTACCGCTAAATCTCTGCCACAGGATCAAGGGATGGACTTGTCGCAGGACTTCTTGCCATTTATTGCAGGCTATTCAGGGTTGGGTTCAGCGCTGTCATTGCCATTGGATGGCCGACCCTGGCAGCTAGGGTTTCCGAAAAGACAAGCCTTGTTCCTCTAGCGCAGAACGCAAGATCCTGATTGCCTTGGGCCCAACTCCGTGAATGGAGAGCAGCTCCTTCTCCGTGCAGGCGCTAACCTTCACGAGGCTGTCGAGGCCAGCCTGCTGGAGCGCTCGCGGAGCCGTCTTCCCCAACTCATTGGGCAAGTCTCCGACAGGGCGCACGTCAGGAGTTGCCATGCGTACTCCCGCTGATCATAAGGACAGTAAACATGGCATCAGAATACAGGGCCGGGTACTACCGCATTCCCTCACGGCGAATCGCGGTAGTGATCGCTTCGACCCGCGTCTCGACTCCCAGCTTGGCGTAGATATGGGCCAAGTGGGTCTTGACCGTCGCTTCCGAGATGAACAGGCGTTGGCTGAGCTCCTTGTTGCCCAGTCCCTCGACCAGCAGGCTGAGCAGTTCCGCCTCGCGGGGAGTCAGTGCCTCATCGGGATTGCGCAGCCGGCGGAACAGCTTGGACGCCACCGGAGCGCTCATGACGCTCTTTCCACGGGCAGCGCCGCGCACCGCGTTGAAAATCTCCTCCGGGGCCGCATCCTTGAGAAGGTAGCCCATGGCGCCGGCATCCACCGCGCGGACGATATCCGCATCCGAGTCATAGGTGGTGAAGACCAGCACGGCCTGCTCTGAGTTGCGCCGGTGGATTTCCTTGATTGCGTCGATGCCGTCCATGCCTGCGCCCATGGCCAGATCCATGACAATCACCTTTGGGGTGAGCTGTTCCAGGGTTCGCAGGGCGGCCTCGCCGGAGTCGGCTTCGGCGATGACCTCGATGTCTTCTTGGGTGTCCAGCAACGCCTTGAGTCCGCTGCGGACCACTAAATGGTCATCGACCAGGAGTACCGAAATTGTTGTCATGAGATGTTCTCCTCGCTGGGGATTTGCGCGGCCACAATGGTACCGGCACCAGGGGTGCTCTCTACCGAGAATTCGCCACCTAGTTGTTCCACGCGTTGTTTCATGGCACGCAGGCCGTATCCTCCCGACTCGGAAGGTGCACTGGACTGTTCCGGGTCGAAGCCCCGGCCGTTGTCGTGGATGTCCAGCGTGACGGTGTCCTGGAGGAAACCGATGGTGACGGTGGCCTGCTCTGCCATGGCATGCAGCTTTACGTTGGCGGCGGCGCTTTGCACCACGCGCAGCAGGGCATGGCGAACCTCGGGCGGCACCTCGCGCGCGGTGCCCACCACATGCAGCTGGACGTGGGGGACATAGGCGGCCGCGGCATCGCGGAGCACATCGGGCAGCGGACCGGTGTCAACGGCGGGAGATGCCAGATCATGGACCAGCCGCCGGGTCTCCGAGAGGTTGTTCCTGATCAAGTTGCTGGCTTGCCGGATTTCATCCTGTGCGGTTTCAGCGGGCCACTTCCGGTGGGCTGCTTCCAGGAGCAGCAGGCTGCTGGCCAGGGATTGGGTGACGGTGTCGTGGATTTCCCGGGCCACGCGTTCACGCTCGGCGATGATTCCGGCACGGCGCTCGCTGGCCGCGAGCTTCAGCTGCGCGCTGGAAATCTCTTCGTTCAGCCGGCGCTGTTCGGCCGCGTCCTGTTCCATCTGGGCGAAGACCACGGTGAGCATTGCGCCAATGGCCAGCGGCCCGAGCAGCATCACGATGTCGGTGCCACCGCTGAAGATGAACCAGCTCAATGCGGCCGCCAGGATGGTCAGCCCGCCGGCCAGGTAGCCAGCGATCCCCTGCAGCGACTTGCGGCAGAGGAAGAACAGCCCGAAGGAGCACCAGGCAAAGCTGGGTGCGAGCAGCACCAGGACCGAGGACGTTGCCACCAGCACGATCACCCACGGGCTGCGCGTGTGCTCGCGGTTGGCCAAGAGCGCAGTGACCAGATAGAGGGCGCAAACCACGCCGGCAAGCACCATGATCCACAGGTTCTCGGCAGGGTCGTGCCGTAGGACGTAGCGGATCAGCGCGGTGACCATGAGCACGGCAAAGCCGAAATGCACTACGGCATCAATGCCGCGGCGGGATGCCAACAGGGACTTCGGGGAAGCGGTAGCGGTAGTGATGGCGGGGGCCTTTGTCGAAGTGATGATGCCTTCCCATGGTAGAACTTGCCGGGGGAATCGGGCTCCGCCTTCCGGATGGTTTTCCCTGCTTATCGGCTGATGCACGCAACAGAGGCTGTGCTGGATGATGGGAAGGTGCCAATCTCCGGAGAGCCGGTGATCCCCAGCGAGGAGTGCTCATGAACAAGAACCAGGGCCAGCCAACTGCCACACAGATCAAGGCTCCGGGTCTTGTCAGACGGGCTGTGGCCATGGGAGCGCTGTCGATTGCTGGTTTAGTTGTTCTGGCTGGGTGTTCCTTGGCCGTGCCAGATGCGCAACTCACGGCTACGCCGGCACCCACCGGCACCGAGTCCGTCTCGGCTGGAAGCGCGGCCCCGGAATCAGGTCTTGGCGCTGGAGAACAGGAAGACTTGGATCAGCGACTGATCCGCGCAGCCAAGGACAACGACGTGGAACTGGTGCGGGAACTGGTTGCCGCCGGTGGCAATGTCAATGCCAAGGACTCCATGGAGGATTCGGCCTTCCTCTATGCCGGGGCCGAGGGATTCAACGAGATTCTGGAGCTCACCCTGGAGAACGGCGCGGACGTGAAGAGCCTGAACCGCTATGGCGGGACGGCGCTGATCCCGGCCAGCGAGCACGGGCATATTCAGACCGTCAAGATCCTCATCGACGCCGGAGTCCCTTTGGACCACGTCAATGATCCAGGCTGGACCGCTCTGCAGGAAGCGGTACTGCTCAATGACGGTGGACCGAACCAGCAGGAAGTCGCCAGGCTGCTGTTGGAGGCCGGGGCGGATCCGCAGATCACCGACCCGCAGGGGCGCACCGCGCTGGAGAATGCGCGGCGCCTCGGCTTCGAAGAGCTTGCAGAGGTCATTGAATCCCACGGGTAGTTCCGTCAGGCAGGTGCGTTACCAACCATTCATTCCGCGTTTTCTAACGAGTACGGCAGTCTCGTAATTCCATGTCACTTTCTGGTGTTTGAGTAATGGTGTTCTCGAAATCGAGGGCACTCGCAACGCTATGAAAGGTTCGCCCCATGCGTCCCCCTGCACTCCTCACCCTGAGCCTGCTCGGCCTCGCTGGCCTGGCCATCACCGGTTGCCAAGCTTCTGCTACTGCGGCCGATGCCCCGATCAAGATCGCGACGCTTCCCGTATCGGACGACCCAACGGCGGTCAATCCCAACGAAGCCCTGGTAGAACTCCTTGAAGCCGAGACTGGACGCGAAGTCGAGGTCACCGACGTCCCGGACTATCTGAGTGTCGTTGAAGCCATTCGAGCAGACCACGTAGACATGGGAATCATGAGCGGCTTCCCTTCTGCCCTGGCCGTGAACACCGGTGAAGTTGATGCGCTCCTGGCATGGAAAGGCAGCGATGAGCCGGTCTCCACCTGCGTCGTGCTCGAGGACTCTCCAGTGCAGAAGCTGGAAGACTTCCGCGGCAAGACCATTGCCTTCGCGGACCAAGCCTCCAGCTCCGGCTACTTCATGCCGGTGTACATGCTGCACCAGGCAGGGCTGGAACAGGGGAAAGATTATGAGGCTATTTTCGCCGGTGGCCATGAAGGCAGCTTTGCCGCCTTGGAGCAAGGACAGGTTGATGCGGCTTGCACCGCTAACGTCCTGACAGAAATGGGCAAGCCGATGTTCCCCTTTGCCGAGGGAGAGTGGCGCGGCATCGGTCAGAGCCCGTCCATGCCAATCATGGGTAGTGTGCTGACCCGCCAGTCATTGGATGAGCCAACTCGTACTGCACTGCAGGAAGCCATCCCGAAGGTCTTCTCAGAGGCCAACAAGGAAAAGCTCGCAGGCTATTCATCCTTCATCGGCCTGGAGATCGAAAATTCCCCAGAACCAAGCGGCTACGCCGGATTTGCCGAGATCGCCGATGTCGCCGGGGTTGAACTCAAGGACCTGAAATGAGACCCAACGCTACAACGGTTCCCAGCAGTGAGCCGGGGCTGCTTTTGAATACTGCACAACTGCGCAGCGCGTTGCCCTTGGTGAGCGTGCGCGGACTGCAAGTTAGCTACGACCCGAAGAAACCGGTCAAGGTTTTGGACGGAGTTGATTTGGACCTGTTTCGTGGCGAGGTGGTTTCCCTGCTTGGCGCATCCGGGTCAGGAAAATCAACGCTCATGAAAAGCCTGACAGGATTCGCTCCGGTCAGTGCAGGAACGGTGCGGGTGGCCGGACATGATGTGCTAAATCTTCGCCGAGGCGAGTTGCGCCAGTTGCGATCCGAGGTCGGCCAGGTCTTCCAGCAGTTCAACCTGATCCCGCGGTTGAGCGTGCTGTCCAATGTTCTGACTGGAGCCCTGCATGAGGCGGGAGCGATCAATCTGGTGGGCGGTTTCTCCAGCGCCCATCGCAGATACGCCATGGAATTGCTGGATCGCGTAGGCATTGCCCATAAAGCCAGGGACCAGGCACGTTCCTTGAGCGGTGGCCAGCAGCAACGCGTTGCCATCGCCAGGGCACTAATGCAGCGACCACGCCTGATCCTGGCCGATGAACCGGTCGCCTCGCTGGATCCGAAGCTGGCTGATTCCGTATTGCAATTGCTGCGCGACATCGCCGTGCAAGATGGCATCCCTGTGCTGGTCAGCTTGCACGTTGTCCCGATGGCGCTGGCTCACAGCGATCGCATTGTCGGTTTGCGCCAGGGCAAGATGCTGGTTTCCGGAGCCAGCAACCAACTGACCGCCGAGTCATTGTCTGGGATTTACGAACAAGGTGATCACGATGGGAACTGAAACTGAATCCCGTTCCGTGTTTGGCTCGGAGCTTTCGACCAACGACAGAATACGGTTGGAACGAGCGTTCTCCATCCCTCGCGGCAGGTTCCTGCTGGGCATCCCGGTAGCACTTCTGATTTTGTTGTGGTCTGCCGGAGGCGTCGGATTTGATTTCCTGAAGCTTGGCCAAGGTTCGTTGAACATGGTTGAATTCCTGGGCCGATTGATACCACCTGATTTTTCAAAAATCTCAACGATCTTGGAATTGTTGCTGGAAACCCTGCAGATGGCCATCGTCGGTACCGTGCTGGGCGTCGTTTTCTCGTTGCTGATGGCCTTCTGCTCGGCTTCCAATATCGCGCCATCGTGGTTGTACTACCCGTCGCGCTGGGTCATGAATGTGATCCGTGCGGTCCCTGACTTGGTCTTCGCCCTGATGTTCGTCTCGGCCGTGGGACTAGGACCGTTTGCCGGCATCCTGGCCATGACCCTGGGCTCGGTGGGATCCATCGGAAAGATCTTCGCCGAGGCAATGGAGGCCGTGGACAAAGGGCCAGTGGTTGCCATGCAAGCCGTCGGCGCGTCCAAACGGCAAGTGGTCCAGTATGGCATCTTGCCTCAAGCAGCCGCACCTCTGGTGTCCTACACGCTGCTGCTTTTCGAGGGCAACGTCCGTGGTGCAACCATCCTTGGACTGGTCGGCGCCGGTGGCATTGGCCTGGAGCTGACCACCGCCATGCGCATGTACGACTACGGCCACCTGTCCGCCATCATCATCTGCATCATCGTGCTTGTCACGATCATTGACCAGGGCAGCGCCCTGATACGAAGGAGAATCACATGAGCACCCCAATCCTTGATCTTGAACTGAGCGCGCCAGTCAATCTTAGAGACCTCGGCGGCATCAAGATTGCAGGCGGAAAGCTCCGCAAGAATCTGGTGATTCGCACCGATGACATCGCTTATGCGACACAGGAGATCGCCGACAACTTGGTTGAGGGGGGATTGTCTGCCGTAATTGACCTGCGCTCGCCGGCTGAAGTGTCCCTCACCGGCCGGGGTCCTTTGGCAGAATTTCCCGTGGCCTATCACAACCTTCCGCTGATCAGCGATGTCTCGAAGTCAACGCCGAAGGGCGAAGAGGGATTCACCCATGAATCCATGGGAAAAATGTATCTGGAGATGGTGGAGAACTCTGCCGCTCATCTCGTCACCGCATTGAATATCATCGCGTACTCGCCGGGAGCCACGGCCTTCCACTGCGCCGCCGGGCGAGACAGGACCGGCGTTGTCGCCGCAATGCTCCTCTTGGCACTGGGGGCCTGCGATGAAGACATCGTAGCGGACTACGCGCTGACCGGAGCGAATATGGATGCGATCATGGAGCGCAACCGTCCCATCATGGGGGCCATGTGGAAAGCCCTGGGAGTGGAGGTGCCGCAACCCGATACCTCGGCTCTGCTGAGGGGCGGCATGGAAGAATCCATGGAGATGCTGCTCGGGGAGCTGCGCGAACGCCATGGTGATCCATTGCTTCCCCTGCGCAAGGCAGGACTCAGCGAGGCCACTGTGCAACGACTGCACCAACGCGCTGTGGAGGCCTGAGGCTCATGGCCGCAGTGCAGACGGAGGCCCGGCGGCGCCCAGGACGCCCACGCGATGAAGAGCTGGAGCAGCTGGTCCTTGACGCGGCGCTGGATCTGATTGATTCGGAACAGGAAATCACGGTGTCCAAGCTCGTGGAGCTCAGCGGTGTGAGCCGTGCGGCCATCTATCGGCGATGGCCTTCAATGACCCTGTTGATCGCTTCGGCACTGAATATCGGCCGCGTAGTTCAGCCGGCTATTAACGTTGACGATGACCTGCGGCAAAACATCTTCGATTCCTTGTATGGCCGCAGTCTGGAGCAGGCCGCCCAGATGTATTCGGAATCCCGCTTCAGGCATCGCATCCGCCTGGTGATGGCGGACCGGGAACTGCAGCGCACGTACTGGGAGTCCCACGTGAAGCGGCGCAGGATTCCAGTGGAAGATGCCCTGCGCGAGGCCGTGTCCCGGGGCATTCTGCGCAGTGACCTTGACGTGGAGGCATGCTTCGATACCTTGGCGGGAGTCGCCTATTATCAGCTGGTGGTTCGCGGCGAGGCGATCCGGCTGCCGGAAACCCGTGCAAGGCTTGAAGCTGCCTTCGAAACCGTATGGCGGGGGATGATCCTGGCGTCGTAGCGACGGTTGTCTCACCGGGTGCTGTTGATGGGTGCCTTCTGCCAGATATCGAGAAAGGCACTCTTCTGAATCCATACGGAAGATTCAGAAGAGTGCCTTGACTCCTATTCGGGCTTACAGGGGAGTGACGTAGGCGCCCGCGATGCCGCCATCGACCAGGAACTGGCTGGCGGTAATGAAGGACGAGTCATCTGACGCCAGGAAGGCAACAGCCGCGGCCAGTTCATCCGGTTCAGCAAAACGCCCCAGCGGAACATGCACCAATCGGCGTGCCGCACGCTCAGGGTCCTTGGCGAAAAGCTCCTTGAGCAGCGGGGTATTGACCGGGCCGGGGCACAACGCGTTGACCCTGATCCCTTGGCGGGCAAATTCCACGCCGAGTTCGCGGCTCATCGACAGGACCCCGCCCTTGGAAGCCGAGTAGCTGATTTGGCTCGTGGCGGCACCCATCACGGCAACGAATGATGCCGTATTGATGATTGAGCCCTTTCCTTGTTCCTGCATGTAGGGCAGTACATGCTTGCAGCAGTAATAGACGCTGGTCAGGTTGACTTCCTGGACTTTGCGCCAGGCATCGATTCCGGTTTCAAGAATTGATGCGTCATCGGCCGGCGATATGCCGGCGTTGTTGAAGGCGATGTCCACGGAACCGTAGGTGGACTTGGCAGCAGCGAACAGGTTCTTGACATCCTCTTCATTGGTGACGTCGGTCCGGACAAACAGCCCGCCGACTTCTTCTGCGGCTTTCTGTCCGATTTCGTCCGCGCAAATATCTCCGATGACTACCTTGGCTCCTTCGTGGGACAGCCGCTTGGCCGTGGCCAGGCCGATGCCGGAGGCTCCACCGGTGATGGTTGCTACCCGGCCTGCCAGCCGGTTGGTGACGAGGCCGTTGTAGGGGGCGTTTTCAGTCATTTCAGTTCTCCTTGACAGAATTTTGATGTTTTGAGGTTGTTGAGATGAGGTCTTATTTTTCGGTGTCGATGAAGACGTTCTTGACTTCGCTGAAGGCTTCCAGCGCATCGGGCCCCAGCTCTCGTCCAATGCCGGATTTCTTGAAACCGCCGAAGGGCGTGGAGTACCGGACAGAGGAATGGGAATTCACCGAGAGGTTCCCCGCCTCGACTCCGCGGGCTACGCGCAGGGCCCGGCCGATATCCCTGGTCCAGATGGATCCGGACAGGCCGTATTCCGAGTCGTTGGCGATCTCGATGGCTTCCTCCTCAGTGTCGAAGGGAACCACTGCAACAATGGGGCCGAAGATTTCTTCCTTTAGGATCCGGTCATCCCGATCGGACGGGACAACCACTGTCGGAGGGAACCAGAAACCGCCACCCGAGGGAGCTTCTCCCTGGAACGCAATGTCGTTGCGGCGGTTGCCGTGTTCATCTTCGAGGAATGAAGAAACGGTCTCCAGCTGCTTGGCTGAGACCAGCGGTCCCATCACCGTGCTTTCATCGAGGGGATCTCCAACGGAAACCGAGGCAACAGCCTTGGTGAAATGATCCATGAACTCATCAAGCACGCTGCGCTGCACCAGGATGCGTGATCGAGCGCAGCAATCCTGTCCGGAATTATCGAAGACTCCACCCGGGGCCCGGGAAGCGGCCTGCTTGATATCTGCATCAGCGAAGACGATATTGGCGCTCTTGCCGCCTAGTTCCAGGGTGACCCTCTTGAGCTGGTCAGCGCACCCCCGCATGATTCCCTGGCCCACTTGGGTAGAGCCGGTGAACACGACCTTTTTGATTTCCGGATGGGTGACAAAGCGATCGCCGACTACCGATCCCTTTCCGGGAAGGACAGTGAAGACGCCCTCGGGGATGCCGGCTTCGAGTGCGAGCTCGCCAAGGCGGATGGCGGTGAGCGGAGTGAGCTCGGCCGGCTTGAGCACCACGGTGTTTCCAGCGGCCAAAGCCGGGGCGAACCCCCACCCTGCAATGGGCATGGGGAAGTTCCACGGAACGATGACACCCACGACGCCCAGTGGTTCATGGAAGGTGACGTTGATGCCGCCGGCCACCGGAATTTGCCGCCCGAAGTTCCGCTCAGGTGCTGCTGAATAGTAGTTCAATACGTCGCGCACATTCCCGGCTTCCCAGCGGGCATTGCCAATGGTGTGCCCGGAGTTCAGCACTTCCAGCTGGGCAAGATTTTCGATGTCGTTGTCTACAGCTTGGGCGAACTTCCTGAGCAGGGAGGCACGTTCAGCGGGAGCTACTTTTTTCCATGCAGGGAACGCGGCCGCTGCCTTGGCAATGGCGGCATCGGTCTGGTTGATATCAGCCAGTGGCACGTCTTGCACTGCTTCGCCGGTGGCAGGATTGATGATCGTGTAAACAGCGGGAGATGCCATAGTGGTTTTCATAGTGCTTCCTGAGGGGTCGTGGATTCCTGCGTGAGTGCGTATTCCTGCGCTGCCTGGATGAAGGCCCGCATCAGGCGGATGTCTTCCAGATTTTCTTCCGGGTGGAACTGCGTGCCCAGTACCCAGCCTTTGGCCTGCGGCATTTCAACAATTTCAACCGTCCCATCGGCCGATCGCGCGGTGACCTCCAGGCCCTCCGCTACCCGCTGCAGGGCTTGGTGGTGGTAGCACGGCGCGCTAGCGGCTTCGCCGAGAATCTTCTGGGCCAAGGAACCGCGTTCCACGGTGAAGTCCACCTTGCCGAAGACTCCGGGGGCTGGCTGGTACTGCGCAGCCGCTTCTGGAACCGCATCAGGCAGATGCTGGTTCAAGGTGCCGCCTTGCTGGACGTTGAGCACCTGCGCTCCACGGCAAATGGCAAACAGCGGGAGCCCAAGTTCAATGGCGGCTGCCGTCAGCGCGATGTCATGCTCGTCGCGTTCTGGCTGCGAGGCCGTGAGCCGGTGCGGATCCTGGCCGTAGTTGGACGGGTGAACGTCCACCCCTCCGATGACAATCAACCCATCGAGGAGCGCCAGCACCGAGGTGTCGGTAGCCACCGGAGGCAGCAGCAGGGGTGTTCCCCCTGCCGCGGTGACGGATTTGATGTAGTTCCCCGGAACCAACGCGGCGACGTTGTCCCATACTCCCCACTGTGCTTGCTGCCAGTAGGTGGTCAGGCCGATGCGCGGCCGCCGCAAGGCTGGTTGGCGAAGCGGTTTGTTCACTGGATATGTTCCTTTGCTTTAGTGCCGCTCGAAACCGCGGGCAATTTCCCAGTCAGTCACCGCTGAATTGAACTGGTCGATTTCCACATCCGCATAGTGCGTGTAGTGGTCGACAATCTCCTGGCCGAAGATTTCCTTCGCAATCGCAGAGTTGGCAAAGAGCTCCCGCGCTTCGGCCATGGTGTGCGGCACGTGCTCTGCATTGGAGTCGTAGGCGTTCCCGGCGACCATCTCAGGCAGCTCAAGCTTCTTCTCGATGCCGTACAAGCCGGCGGCGAGCATCGCGGCCATGGCCAAATATGGATTTGCATCGGCGCCTGGAAGCCGGTTCTCCATGCGGGCTCCGAAGCCCTTGCCCACCAAGCGCACTGCACAAGTGCGGTTATCCAGTCCCCACGCAACGGCGGTTGGCGCGAAAGAACCCTTGGCGAAGCGCTTGTAGGAATTGATGTTCGGCGCGTAGAAAAGGGTGAATTCCCGCAAGGTGGCCAGCACGCCCGCGATGAAGTGGTTGTACATGTCGGTGCGCTCGCCGGTGGCCTCGTCCCAGAAAGCCAACGACCCATCCAGCTTCCGCAGGGACATGTGGATGTGGCAGCTCGAGCCTTCGCGCTTGTTGGGCTTTGCCATGAAGGTGATGGACTGGCCGCGCTGCGATGCCATGTGCTTTGCCGAGAGCTTGTAGAAGGTGTGGTTATCACCCGTGGTCACTACATCGTCGTACTTGAAGGCAATTTCATGCTGTCCGAAGTTGCACTCGCCCTTGGCTGATTCAACGATCATGCCGGACTGGTACATGGCATTGCGGATGTCGCGCAGCAGCGGTTCGACGCGCATGGATCCGAGAATGGAGTAGTCGACGTTGTACTGGTTGGCCGGCGTGAGATTTTGGTACGCCTGTTGCTGGGCTTGCTCATAGGAGTCGTTGAAGATCAAGAATTCCAGCTCGGTGCCGGCCAAAGCCTTCAAGCCGAGGGCCGCAGCTTTTTCCTGCTGGGCCTTGAGCAGGGAACGAGGTGCCACGGGAACCGGGCGCCCGTCGGTGGTGGCCAGATCAGTCTGAATCAGTGCAGTCTTTTCCAGATACGGAACTGGCCGGATGGTGTCATAGTCCAAGACGAATTCCATATCGCCGTATCCGGTTTCCCAGCTTGTCAGGGAGTAGCCGTCGACGGTGTTCATGTCTGTGTCCACTGCCAGCAGGTAGTTGCAGGCTTCGGTGCCGTGATTCAGAACAGAGTCGAGGAAAAACTGGGCGTGGACGATTTTTCCCTGGAGACGGCCCTGCATGTCGGTGAATGCCAAGATGACGGAATCGTAGTCGCCTTGTCGAATGCCCTCGGTCAGCTGATCTACGCTGAGCATTCGTTCATTCTTCGCTGTTTTGATGATGTCTTGGATGTCCTGCATGGAAATGTCCTTTGGGTGGTGTTGTCGTGTCTGTGGATTGGGCAGCGGAGCTATTTGAGGCCGGATTCTTCGGATTCCAACATGGCGAATTCTTCTTCTGGGGCGCTGGCCACCAGGCGGTGGCGGCTGTAGAACCAGAAGTAGGCCAGGGCCAGTACGAATACGCCGGCGGTGATTCCCGCGGCCAGAACGTCCACCACGAAGGTCGCGATGAGTGCCACGATGGCCAAAACAAGGGCAATTGAGGTGGTGAGGACTCCGCCGGGGGTGCGGTAGCCACGTGGCAGGTCAGGTTCCTTGACTCGCAAGACGATGTGGCTCAGGTTCAGCAGAACGTAGGAGACGGCTGCGCCGAATACGGCGATGTTGATGAGCCGGTCGCCGTCCTGGATGATTGCCGCCAGGAAGAAGCCGATGGTCCCTGGGACGAGAAGCGCAACCCAGGGGGTGCGTCGCGAACCGGTGAGTGAAAGGAACCGCGGCAGATAGCCGGCGCGGGATAGGGCGAAGAGCTGGCGGGAGTATGCGTAGACAATCGAGAAGAAACTGGCAACCAATCCGGCGAGGCCGGCGTAGTTGACGAAGTTCGCCAGAGCGGAATCCTGTCCATAGGCGACGCGCAGGGCTTCTGGCAGTGGGGATCCGGAGGTGCTCATTGCTTCGGCTCCGGCAACGCCTGGAACCAGGATCAGCATCGCGGCACCGGAGAAGACGAGGATAATCACTGCCGTGATGATGCCCTTGGGCATATCCCGTTTTGGATCCTGGGTTTCTTCAGCGGCCAGCGGCACGCCTTCCACTGCTAGGAAGAACCAGATGCCGAAGACCAAGGCTGCCAGGGTTCCGGAAACTCCGAATGGCATGAAGGTGGAGGAGCCTGCAGTTCCATCGGGCACAATGTCGAAGAGGTTGCTGGCTTCAAAGTGGGGGACCAGGCCGATAACCGTGGCGATCAGCGCAACGATGGCGATTGCGGTAATTCCGAACATCAGCTTGAGTGCTTCGCCGACACCCCAAAGGTGGATGCCGATGAAGACGATGTAGGTCACCAGATACACCGGCCAAGAGTTGGTCATTCCAAAGAGGCCTAGTGCTTCAATGTAACCGCCGATAAACGTTGCGATGGCAGCTGGTGCGACAGCGTATTCGATGAGAACTGCCATGCCCGTGGCGAAACCGCCGAGTGGGCCCATCGCCCGACGGGCAAAGCCGTAGCCGGCACCAGCCGTCGGCAGGGTGGATGACATCTCGGCTAGTCCGAAGACCATGCACGTGTACATGATCCCCATCAGCACAAAAGCGATTAGCAGACCACCCCATCCGCCGGAGGCAAGCCCCAGGTTCCAACCGGAGAAGTCTCCCGAGATAACATAGGCGACACCCAATCCAGCAAGCAGGACCCACCCTGCTGCGCCCTTCTTGAGTTGTCTGTTGTTCAGATAATCCTTGTCGACTGCCGCGTAGTCGATGTGCGATTTCTTGGCCATTTACGCATCCTCGTTGAGAGTAATGAACCCAATGGACTGAAAACAGTCCTTTACTAGAGCCCAACTGTGGCAGGGGTCACCGTTCAAAGTCAATAGAAAACTAAAAAATCAGATATAGCCTCAGTGAAGAATGGTGTTTTCTCAGGCCAAATACTGTGCCATTCTTGGATCATGTCGGAAAACAAGTCAGTGGAATCGCGCGATGAGTTGCGGTTCCTGGGCCAAGTGCGCAGGGGCAACGTCTTCGAGGAGACTCTAGGCCAGCTTTTGCGCGGAATGCGGCTGGGGGTGTTTCCGCCTGGCTCGAAGTTGCCTGCCGAGCGGGAATTGGCCGAGGCGCTAGGGGTATCCCGGGCCACTCTGCGGGATTCGCTGGCCGAGCTTCAGAGTGCCGGGTATCTGGAAGTTCAACGCGGGCGCTACGGCGGAACGATTGTGGCTGGCTTCCCGCGCACCAATGAGAATCCGCTCGATGGCTCAGACCGGTCCAAAATCGAAGATGTGCTCCTTTTCAGATCCGTAGTGGAGCCGGCCGCTGCAGAGCTCGCGGCCAAAGCAGTGCTGACTTCAGAGCAGCGCGTTAGCCTCATGGAGGCGCATCACGCAGTCGATACCGCTGACGTGCACATATACCGTCCGCTCGATGCCCGGCTACATGTCATGATTGCTGATTTGTCGGGCTCGGGAATGCTGGCAAAAGCGGTGGCTGAAGCACGCAACGCAACGAGCGAACTGCTGGACCGGATTCCCTTTTTGCATCCGAATATCAAGCACTCAAGCCAGCAGCATGAGGCAATCATCCACGCGATTCTCCGCGGCGACGCTGCATCGGCAAAGCAGCTGATGGAGGAGCATCTGGAAGGCACGGCTACGCTGCTGCGGGGTTTCTTGGACTAGCGCTAAAAGCTGGGTCCGGAACGCAAGCTGCGATGATCTGCTCGTTGTCCTTGCAAGGGCCCTTCCACCCTGTGAGCAGGCCCAAGCCTAGAAGGTCTTGCCCGAGTAGCCGAGCTTGCGCGAAATCTGCGCTGCAGTAGAACCCATCACTGATTTGAGCGCTTTCATGCGCTCATCGGGCATATACGGGTTGGTGGCGGACATGCTGATTGCGGCGATGATCTTCCCGCTGCCATCGCGGATCGGCGCGGCGACACAGCGGATTCCTGGTTCATTGTCTTCCAGATCCAGGGCAATGCCTTCACGCGCGTAGGTTTTCATCCGGGCCAGGAAGGCTTCCTTGGTTTGGTCCGAGGCCTGTTCCACCGGGGACTCCGCATCAAAGGTGGATTCCCAGCGTGCAGAATAGCGCTTTCGGGTACTTCTGTTCTTGCAAGATGGTGTGAAATCTCGGCACTTCGTAGACACTGAATCTCATGGCTTCGTGGACAACGGATCTCATAACTTTGTAAGTCGCCAGAACGGGCGTAGCATTTCGCCCTATTCGGCAGCTGACGGATACGTTGACCTTGAAAGATAGCATCGATAGGTATCCTTCCTCAAGGGACAATACAAAGACTGTCTCGTGTCTGAGACCTGTGAGAAGTTGCAAGCAATGTCCGTCAAAGGTCACCGTGCTGGGAGTTGAGTAGAGCGCTTACCTTCCAACAAGTCAATGGTCCATTTGTGTAATTCTGCCGTGGCGAATTCTAGATGAGCGGTGTCACTTTCACTGAAATGAACCAGACCGGACATTTGTAGGAGAAATTTCATCATAGTTCGAGCATATTGACGACGTTTGTCGCCAGAATATCCAGAATTCACTATCTGATAAGCCACACGTTTAGTTAGGGCGCCTCGTTCCAAGGTGATATTTCGTTCGAGTAATTGAACGTAGTCGTCTTCAGTGAGAAGTTGTGCGTCGACGATTTCGTCGCCGAGCACGATTCTACGTTTCCAAAGACGTTGAAGTTGATGTCGTCGATCTCCGCCCGTGAGTCTACTTTTGAGACCCTTACTTCCCACATTTATTGAACCTAAACGTCTAGCGATTACGTCTGGGAGTAAAACTAAGGAGAGGAAGTCCCAGACACTAGCTGTGCCCATGTCAGAACGGTTGCGTAGCCCAAAGTCTTTAAGTGCCCGACCCATTTCGAGGTCGAAGTGTGTTCCAAAATTTGGCTTGGTCGATGAATCCAACGACGCGAGGCAGACCTCTCGGAAGACTAGCAGCTCATCGGCTGTCAACCTGATACCGCCCGTAGCCGGAAAAGCGGACCGATGCTGCAGCATGTCATCAAACAGCGAAGAATTAAAGCTTGCTTCGTTGGGATTATCAAGAAATGCAGAACGGAGCTTACTTGCCTCACGAGAATCAAGACGAGGTAATAGTATACTCATGGCTTGTCAGCGTCCTTTCGATATAGCGGTTCGTTCAGCCAATGCCATTTCGAATACTTCCGGGCGCGATTTGTATTCAGCTACGGCCCAGTTCAGAGAACGGCTTAGGTATTGATTTGCTGCTCGCGCTGCGCTAGCCGTAATCGAGTTCGGAGCCTGCAAGGCGATCTCTTCAGGTGTTCGTTGCTCACCGTCGTTGCTGACCATTCTCGCTACAGTTCCTACTAGAACACGGACAATGAGTGCAATTATTTGGTTAGAAACCATCGGTATATTCTTGCCATCTAGGTATTCACAGACCGCGGGAAAATCCTCATTGAGTTCGAGCCGCACACAATGCATGAATGAGGCTTCGGGATCGTCGGCCTCGACGATTAAGCGCCAAGGAACGTTTGGCAGATTCGCGTTTTCAAATGAGTAAGAAACCGTCGGAAATCCAACCTGATCTGTATGGAGAGGGACTCGTGAAACTGGGCCATCGGCAATAATTCGTCGTGTTAGCCATCCGGTCTCCCCAGACCTGGTAATTAGTTGTGCCCTGAGCACGATTGTTTCTGCGACAGCGTTTGCAGGAACAGTAACTGTCGCAGACGCGCGGCAGTCTGATCCCGACCGCGTTAAAGTTGCTGAACTAGTCATTGATAATGCTGTCGCGTTACTGGAAACGGTTATAACTAGCTCTGAATCGTTCGTGTCTAAGTTGAGTAATTCGAGGTCATTTGCTGGGACCGCAACTGACGTGCTGAATGTCAAGGTACTGTGCGCATCAACTTGGTCAGCGATTTCCTCAAGTGCAATCGCTCGATCATCGATCATCGAAGTCCATGTACCCCATACTAGGGACGACATCGCAAGCCGTGGATATGGAGAAAGTACGATTTTGCTCATAACTCGTCCTCTGTACGGAACGTGACTTCAAGAACGGTGGGCACGAGCGATTTCAAGATCAGCGTTGCACTTTGAGCATGGGCCATTTTACAAGAAAGGCCGGAGGTTTCACTTCCATCGCTAAGTTTCCAAACGGCTTGAACGTCCCCATCGTCAAGTAGGAGTTTTCCATCCGCCGTTAACGCTACAACTACAGCTGTGACGATACGTTCAGTTTCTACGGTGGCTGCGTTGAGACGTACTGATATCTCTTGCCCTGATCCGTTGGGTAAGGCCGCTCCAGTCAGAATCTCGATAATGTCTTGGGGTTTTGCGACGTGTTTTTTACCTGCGCTCAATTTGGACGATATTTTGGTGCCAGATTCATCAGGTGTCTCGCCGAATGGCACGAAAGACCGGAGACTGTTTGCAACAGCTCTCACGGATCGTTGGCTCTCTCGTACAGGCGTTTTATGCTCAGAGAGGAATTCACGTGCTTTTCTGCGAACCGATGCCAGTGCACGTCGCACTAGGTCATTAGAAACTTCACTCTCTGCAGACGACGGATTCCAATTATCGTGCGTTGAGGGTTCAGTGGCCCGGAAATGCCTATCCGTTTCGGCAACTGGTTTGAAAATTCCGTGCCATTGAATGTCCGGGTTCTCCAATTCAGCGAGCGCATCATATTGAACGACTAGCTCGGCGCTATTTCGCATTAGGCATAAAGCGTTGGACGTATAAGGAAGATCGATTTGTCCAGGAGTGCGCAGGCACACAACCATGTGTAAATGACCGACCACATTGTCTTTCCTATTACCGAGGTAAGCATCCTGGTTTGCAATTCCGGATCGAGAGGGTCGAATCTTGATGGGATAGGTTTCTTCACGCAAAATCCGAGGCGGGCGTTCGCTAAAAAGTGTTCCTTTTTGGTCCTTTTGGGCTTCCCGGACTTTAATTAATGAATCAGCGTAGCGAGCATAGCGATCCCGGATCAACTGTAAAGTATCAAGCTCTTTCATATCCTGGTATACGGCGATAGCCATAGGACTGTGCTCAGGATCGCTGTCGTAAGGGATAGCTTTCGGCCACGCATTCTTGGCAATTGCGTCAGTAATGATAGATATGAGTTGCTGAGAATGGTCTTTTGTTCTCGCAGGAATTTTTTCAATAAGATCAGGAATCCCGTCACCGTCAACGTCTGTTGGAACAAAAGAAATTACGGGATCTAGGATTAGGATCGACGTTCCTGTTTCTTCGTCGCCAAAATGGGTGTCGAATATAGCTTCGCCTAGTACCTCAGCGGCTTCTCCACGTAGCGGAATGATATCTTCGTCTAGGGGATCGCCCCACCAATGTGCTCCGGTGTACCGCGCGCCGTGCTCAGCATAAGGCTCGTGGAGGCTAGCAGCGATTAATCGGTGCTCCAGTTCTCCAGTATCGGTGCGACAACGAGTCCAATAGACGACGCTGTGGGCGCGAGAAATTTCAAAAGTTGCAGTTTTGCCGAAACCGAACGTTCCACCTGAGGACGTAGAATCTTTGGTGGTACCGATATCAAAGACGAACGAATTAAAATTATTCGGTTCTCCCTCCTCAGCGACGTCCGAGGCTCGAAACGGACCGTCGAGCCCAGTTGTTCCTCTGTCGTAAATTTCTATCGCGTGGAGGCCCTGGGCCTCGAGGCTCTCACTAAGAGGTGCCAGCGACTCTGGCACATTAGTGAAAATGGAAGTTTTTAGAACACTCTTGGTCCTTTCCGGGACCTCGTAAACGTGAATGCCATAAGCCGGATACCAATCAGGTTCTGCTGCATCCCATGAATTTTGCAAAGTTTCGCGCACGACTAACTCGATACGCGAAAGATCAGTTGAGGGTCGCAGTAGTTTTCCGCGACCACCACTGGTTTGATCACCTGCGGTCCGGCGCTTGGAATGTCGTTTGAGCTGAGGAAAATTCACAGTTCGACCTTGACCGTTGAAGAAAGTCGTTGAAAATCAAATTTGTGTTTAGGAACGCCGATAGCACTGAGATTAAGTGCATAAGAAAGCGACGATATCGCATTCGCGATGTGTTCTTCGACTGTGGATTTATTTAAAACACTTAACCCATCCGTGATTTCCCAGAATCGCCACGACAGGAGATCGAACTTATATTCACTGGCAGACTGCATTCCCATGACATATTTAGATAAGTGTAGCTTTTGATTTAATTTCTCTAAATCTATTCCCGCAGCGATAATTCGTGTCAAAATGTCATCAATTGACTCGCTTCCATGTTTTTGTATTTCGGCAACTGCAAGTGTCAAGGTTGATTTTACTGGTGGCTGAAGTTGGCGCAGCCCGTGAATTGTTACGGTAGCTCGGTCTTGAAAGGAGGAGCACTTTACCTCTACACGTGCGTCATTCGCGATGAAGTCATGTACGTCTCGTTCTGAACGCTGCCACAGATCCAGAGCGCTTGGACCCAACTTGTTGATCGCTTCCTCTAGGAATCGGAGCTCTCCATAAAGCCCGACCGCTCGACTTTCAGAGAAGGGAGTGCTGGCAATCTGCAGTAGACTTCGCCACTCGGCAGCGGCTGAGATCAGTGACTGAAACACGTCCGTATGTGGCTCAAATTTCGCGATAACGTCGTCCATAAACCCATAGAAAACTTCAATTAGTTTCCGATCTAAACACGAAACTTTGATGGTGGCGACTCTATCGCCACTGTGCTCATCGTCGACTACTGCACTCTTGACGAGTATTGAATCGCTGACCGCAAATGTGAGTGCTTTGTCTTCTATACTTTCAAAGTACGCGACTGCTAGGTTTTCGTTGTCAAATCCAAACCACACTCGATGCGGTATACCGAGGCTAGGAACGCGGGATACGGTGGCTTCACCGCCAAAAAGATTGATAGTTGAATCTTTAGCTTGCTCAAAAACATCACGTGCTTTCATGATTGGGCCCCAATGAAATCACGTTCAGTGTCAACAGGGTGCGGTACTTCGGTGAATTCTTGCTCGCCATAGATTGGTTCGACGGCGACGTAGCTTCCCTTGTCTTGCAATCTGCCTTCAGTATCGAATGGTGTCGCGAGCGCTAGGCCCAATAGGGGGTCTTCTAAGTTGTCGGCTAATGGGGAGTTGAAATTCCTCAAGGCAACATCCATTGCGATGCGTCCAGTTTTTGTTTGTTTTTGTTGCAACTGGGACTTCCTGTCAATAGGGTAAAGGTGCAACAGACCGCGTCCATTAAGACCACTACGGTCCTCGCGTAATTTGGCGAATCCCGTAGGTGGCTTCCCAGGGGCTTCGTTCGAGGTCAGCAATAAATCCTTGATGATATCGGTGCTTGACATAAGTCCACGCACGTCGATGTACGTTACGTCTTTGTCCTTCAGATCGATCGCTGTACGACGGTATTTATTGAATGAGTTCGAAGCATCATCGAACGGGATAATTACGTTCCACGTTTTATGGGGAAGATGCTTGCACGACCATTCAAAGTGATCCTTGAAACTTTGGGTGTATGTTTCTTGAACTGTGAAAGTTGTGAAGAATTCCTGTAGTTCTTCGAGAGGCACGTCTATGTAGAGGTCTGGAGCCGACACTGAACGGTAACTTGCGAGATCTTTGCGTAGTTTAAGGGCGATATCGATATTACGCTGATGGTTTTCAGGCATAGTCATGTCAAAACGTGTGGTTTGGAGCTGGCTTCCTTCAAATGAGGCCCGTGCTTTAACAGCGTGCTTCATCTTTGCGGGACTGGTCACTTGCAAACGGCCAGGGTGCAAGAGAACTCGCACCCCGATTTCTCGTGGTTTCTTCCCTGCATCAGTCATGCGAGCTATGTCGGCACGCACTTCTGATTCAACCATGGCTAGAAAAGCGTAGTCCTCTTCAAGACCTGGACTGAGCCAAATTCTTTGTAGATCTTCATATAGTGGCCTGTATCCAAACCAACGCCCCATCTGCAATAAGGTGTCGTATGCATTGGAGGTCCTGGTGAAGAACGAGACGAACAGTCCTTCCAGAGTTAGGCCTCTAGATAGCGTTCCACCTCCGATAACGATTACGGTCTGCGGCTCGTCGGGATACGCCAAGCGCTGGTCAGCTTCAGCGGTACCGTTATCTACGGATATCTTTACCATCCTTAACACGGCCGGGATTTCTGCTGCAACCTGTTGCCATGTGGACGCGCCGTCTTCTCCTGTGAATAAATCGGCTGCTCTATCGCGTTCTTGGTGGAATACTTCTCTGAACTCATCGAGATTACCTTCACGGGCGGCGCGCTGGAGAGGTTCCAAGAATCTTGCAACAGCTTCACTCATAGCAAAATGAGGGTCGATTCTATGCGTGGTATGAATCAACATCGTTGAATGTTTTGCTTTTTGACCACGAGTACGACGGATCGCGGCCGCCACGATAAACCAGCGAATGGCTTCTGCCAACGCCTTGCTGACTCCGGGACAGCCCGATTTAGGTGCCAGTAGGCTAAGCTCCTGCTTCGGGATCTGACGGATGACATCAGGGATATCGGCATTAACAGCATCTTCGCCCAGGCCAAATAGGCGACTCGCGCCAAAATAATTCTTCGGAGTGGGCATGATATGGATGAAGTCAGATGGGTAAAGCTCTGGGTACACCCCTTTCTCAGTGTTTGGATCCATGAATACATTTGCGAATGGGGTAGCAGTGTATCCGACATAAGATGCGTTATTTGTTTCAGCCCAAATTTCTCTAAGTAACTTGTTGATGGCGGTTGGATCCGCATCTAGAGACGCTGAAGAATCTGGGGTTGCTTGATCTGATTCGTCATCAATTATCAAAAATGGCGTATGACGTTTAGTTTCTGGGTCTAGGGACTGAATGAATCTTAAAAGGTTCCTTAGTCGAGTTCCATTTTTCTTAACGACTGCTATTATTCTGCGATTTTGAGCTAGTATATTGGAGGCATTTCCTCGGTTGCCATCACTAAAATCTCCATCTGCATCAGTCAGACGGAACCAATCTCGGATATCTTCGGTGATTCCTAGATCGCGTTCTAAACGAAGCTGAGTTTGCTTTCTTAGATTATTGTGAATTCCAGAAAGAACTATAACGAATTTATAATTCGAATCTAATGCTTTCGCGATTACGGCAGAAAAATTCGCTGTTTTTCCCGACTGGACATTTCCGATGACTAACCCGAGTCTGCGGTCGCCATCAACATGTGGTTGAGCTAGAGAGGCAACAATTTCTTCCGTAGAGTTATTGATCTGCTCGATGGCGTTTCCGAGGCCACCGTCAATCATACGTTGGCGCAACCTGCCCCACACGCCATTGACAGTGTTTGCGCCGGGATACCAACCGGCTGCCTTGATGTCTTCTTTTCGAGAAGTTCCAACTTCCGTGAGCTTCCCGCGAGACTCGATGGCTTCATTCCGTTGTTGACGTAGAGTCGCAAGCGCCTCGTGGAATCCGACAACTGCACCCTCGTATTGCGCAGTTGCCTGCCTGGCGGCTTCCTCCCAAGTATTTCCCAAAGACTGATGGTGTGAAATGGCCATTTCAACGATTTGCATTGCCGCGTTCAAAAGTGCTCCATGTCTCTATGTTTTGCCGGTGAAGACTGCAGCGGACCAAAGCACAATGGTGGTAAGCTGCGGAAGAGAGTTTTTACCCCACTAGTAGGATGCTATATGGAACGCCCGACATTTAACCAGGGGCAGGCCAAAACATTGTCATGTGGAAGGTAATTGCTATTTGGTCGGCCTCAATTCGTATGATCAGTCCCTGAATCCGAATTCCTTATGCAAATGTTGTCAAATCATGTTCCGCAAGTATGCGGCACGTAGATGACACGCCAGATTGAGAAAGTAGTAGCGCATGTCCCACACAGTGAATTTGAGTGATGCAGTAAAAGCGGCATCAACTTTCCGTATGGGAGAATTGTTCTCTGGGCCAGGTGGGCTCGCTATTGGAGCTCAACTGGCCGAGAGTGCTGGTGGCGGGCGAATCGTTCATCAATGGTCCACTGATTACGATGCTGACACTTGCAAAACCTATGCATTTAACGTGGTGGGTGACATGGATGCATCGTCAGTCGTTCACCGTGACATACGAGATCTTGACTACGATGTCTTGGCTAAGCTTGGCGAAATTGACGCTCTTTCCTTCGGGTTCCCGTGCAATGATTTCAGCTTAGTTGGTGAGCGCAAAGCTCTCGGAGGCAGATTTGGCCCACTTTACGCATACGGAATCAAAGCATTAGAGAAATTTCGACCAAAGTGGTTTCTAGCGGAGAACGTGGGCGGCATTCGAGCCGACGGAGGTAAGGCATTACGACAGATTTTTGCAGAAATGCAAGATGCTGGATATGTTATTTATCCGCATTACTACAAGTTTGAAAAATATGGTGTGCCTCAAGCGCGCCATCGAATGATTGTGGTCGGTGTCCGATCTGATTTGGATGTTGAATTCAAGGTCCCAAGTCCTGAACCGTACGCGGATGTTGATGTAAGCGCCAAAACGGCGCTGGCAGGGATACCTGCGGATGCTTCTAATCAGGAAGCGACTCGGCAATCGCTTAACGTGATTGCTCGATTGAGCTGGATCCCAGAAGGCGGCAATGCTTGGAGCCCGGAAGTTCCCAAAGAACTTAGGATCAATACGAATACGACGTTGTCGTCGATCTATCGACGTCTCGTAGCTGATAAGCCTGCTTACACTGTGACAGGTGGCGGCGGAGGCGGAACGCACATGTATCACTGGAGCGAACCGCGAGCTTTGACGAACAGGGAGCGCGCCCGACTGCAAACATTTCCAGATGATTTTGTATTTAAAGGAAAGAAAGAGTCCGTGCGTAAGCAGATTGGAATGGCAGTTCCACCAAAAGGAGCTCAAGTTATTTTTGAAGCGATATTAAACAGTTTCGCGGGTATCGATTATCCCTGGATTGAGCCATCGCTTAATGAATTCTTGCCATCAAAGTCCGCGGAATCGGTGGCGCTATCAATAGTTAGGTGATCTACGGGGGCTGTCGTTAATTTGACGAAGGTTAATCACGAAATATTTCCGAACCTCTGAAGAGTTTGAACGAACAACACTATTTGGAAGTTGCAAATTATTTCAACCACACGACTATTAATTGACTGCGATACCGGCATCGATGATGCCCTCGCATTGGCATATCTCTGCTCTCTCGATTACATGCAGATCGAGGCGGTTACCAGCACGCCAGGCAACGTCGATGTCGAGCAAGTCGCGGCGAATAACCGTGCTCTGCTCAGGCTCTGCGGAAAGCCGGACGTTCCAGTGCTCATCGGTGCCCGCGAGCCACTGGAGATCCCACTCGTGACAACCCCGGAGACTCATGGGCCTCAGGGCGTCGGCTACGCAACGCTTCCCGGTCCTAGCTCGGACTCAACGGCAAGCATTGACGCCGTTGATTATTGGATCGAAGCGGCCCGCGCCAACCCCGGTGAGCTTACTGTTCTTTTGACCGCGCCACTGACCAACTTCGCGCTGGCCCTGCGCCGCGAACCAAAGCTACCGTGGCTACTGCGCAAAGTAGTCATCATGGGCGGAGCCTTCTACTACCAAGGCAACACCACACCTACGGCAGAGTGGAACACTCATGTAGACCCGCACGCTGCCAAGGAAGTATTTGCTGCCTATACCGCAGCGGCTGAACAAGGCCTTGGATCCGAGAAGCTTCTCATCGTCTGTTCGCTGGACACCACCGAACGCTTCGAAATGCAGCCGGAGTTCCTGACGATACTGGCTGAAGAAGCAGGATGCGAGGAACCAGAATTGGTTCTAGCCAGCGACGCCGAAGGCACGTTCAGCAATGCGTCCAACACGCTGGTGCGCTATCTTTCTGATGCCTTGCGGTTCTACTTTGAATTCCACCGGCACTACGACCAGGGCTACATCGCTCATGTCCACGACTACTTCGCGGCCGGCGTCGCAGCGGGAACCCTGGAATATGAAACTCGTCCCGCCACTATCGACGTCGAGACAGAATCACAATTACTGTTTGGAACAACCGTGGCGGATTTCAGGGGACTCTGGGGCAAACCGGCAAATGCCCATGTGGTCTCCCGAAACGATCCAAAAGCAGGCTTTGAAGAACTGGTTAAACGCCTCGGTTTGCTGGCCCGAAAACTAGACAAGGATTCCTAGGCGCCAAGACGAGTGAGCTAGAATCGTCTACCGGGTCGAGGTGACATAGACCCGCAACTCGCGCGCGCCAGCCAGCTCCTTGGTGCGCAGTCATTCTCGTACCCCAGGACTGATTCATCATGTCATCAAATCTTCTTTTGCCCGACGAATCTTCGTCGCAAACTCTACGCCGCCGGCTCTTGGCCATCGCAGGAACCGTTATCCTCGTGGCAACGTACCTGACCTTGATCATCACCCAGCCCATGGGAATCGTCGAGGGGCTGGGACAGGGCGTTGCCCTCGGTACCTTTGCGGCTTACCTTGCCGCCGCCGGTCTTCTGTTGCTGGCTGTTTTGCCTGATCTTCCTGTCTCTACCTTGACTTTGATTCCAGTAGCACTGGCATTGAACATCATTCTTGGACAGTTTGTCGGCTCGGTAATGATTCCTCTCTACATCGACTCCATCGGTACGGTCATTGTCGGCTTCCTGGCAGGACGCCGTGCCGGTGCTGCCACCGGTGTGCTGAGCACCTTGGTTTGGTCGCTGTTCGCACCCACCGTTCTGCCTTTCGCAGCCGGTGCCGCACTTGTCGGTTTCCTTGCGGGAACCGCTGCGCGTTTCGGTGCACTGCGTCGCATCTACTTGGCGCCAGTTGCTGGTCTTGTTGCCGGTGTTCTCGTTGGCGTGGTTTCCTCCCCGGTAGCGACCTTCGTTTACGGTGGCACCTCGGGAGTGGGTACCGGCGCATTGGTTGCCGCCTTTAGCTCCATGGGTGACTCGCTGCTCTCTGCTGTCACCAAACAGGCCCTGATTTCAGATCCAGGGGATAAGGCAGTGGTCTTCCTGGTCGCAGCCCTTCTGGTGTACGCGTTGCCAAAGCGCTTGAGCGGCAGCTTCGCCTTTGTCCGTCGCTACCGGGTCTTGGGAAAGCGCGTCAGCAAGTAAGCGACAACCATGCCCCGCACCGTCAAACTTCACCCATTCACCATTCTGGCTATTGCGGTAGCAGTTATCACCATGACGACTGCTGCCAGCCTATGGTGGTTGAGCTGCGCCGTCATGGCACTGTGCCTGCTCATCGCGGGATGGGCGGGGCACCTGAAAAAATTGGCAATTCTCAGTGGTGCCATGCTGCTGCCAACATTCCTTTCCTTGCTGTTGATTCATGGGCTGATCTCCCGGGACCAGTCTCCTGCCATTGCGCAGTGGGGCCCGCTGCGAGTGACCATCCATGGTCTGGAAGTGGCGTTGTCGCTGGGTTTGCGGACGGCAGTTCTTGTCGTTGTTGGTTTGCTCTGTGGATTGCTCATCGACAAGCATCAGCTGGTGGCTGCCATTGATCTCTCGCCAGTTCCGCCGCAGCTGGGATATTTGTTGGCGGCGACATTGTTCTTGCTGCCGCGGATGGCCGAGAAGCAACGCCAGATTGGCGAAGCGCAAACCCTGCGCAATATGGGCACCGGAACCGGGCTGACAGGGTGGTTCCAGCGCATGCGCCTGCGCGCGGTACCGCTGGTTCTTGCGTCTATGCAGGATGCTCAAGACCGTGCCGTTCACCTTTCGGCGCGAGGTTTCCCTGCCGCGGGACCTAGAACCCGTTTGCGAACGGTTCCGGATTCTTCGGTACAGCGCGGCATCCGGTGGGTTGCCTTGGTCTGCGCAGTGCTTGGACCGGTGCTGATCCTTGCGCTAGCAGGATTTGGGAGCAAGTAGTCATGCGCCGAAAACTCACTCACCAATCAACTGCAGTACTTGAATTGAAGCTTCGCAGCTTCGCCTACCTCGATGGGCCGGGCGCAACCCTGCGGAACGTGCACTTGGATGTGCGTCCAGGTTCCCTCACTGTAATTTCGGGGCACTCGGGCTCCGGTAAATCAACGCTGGGCGCAGTACTTGCTGGCCTGCTGCCACGCCACGGCATGGACCAACTTGTCGGAACCGTCAAGGTGGACGGGACCGAGATTGAATTTTCCCATTCTTCGACTCCACGCGTTGATGTCGCTCAGTGGGCCAAACATGTAGGCCAATTGCCTCAAGATGCGGGGCATTACCTATCCGGCATTCGAGGGACGGTCGCAGAGGAGCTGGCGTTCTCGCTGGAAAACGCAGGCGTTCCGAGAGAACAAATGCATCGTCAAGTCACCCAGCTTGCCCAGAGGCTTCGTCTAGAACACTTGCTGGAGCGAAATCCGCAGCAACTATCCGGCGGGCAAGAGCGGCTGGTCGCTTTGGCTGCGCTGGCTATTAGCGAGCCTGAAGTCCTTGTCTTAGACGAGCCATTGGCCGGCCTGGACCGGCAGGCCACTGAGCTTGTTTCAGAGATGATCAACATGCTTCGCGCGAATGGAACGGCTCTCGTGGTGCTGGCCGACTCAATGCAACGCTGGGCCCATGAGACAGATGAGCTCTGGGAGTTGGACCGAGGGACCCTGCAACGGATTTCATCCGAGAAGCTACAACGTGAGCCTGAGAGCGCAGCGACGCACCGCCAGCCAATACCTGCGGACTCACGGATACTGCTGAATGTGGACTCTGTGCAATTGGCTTATCCTGGATCCACCGAACCCGTAGTGCAAGATTTGAATCTTCAAGTCCGGTCTGGAGAATGTCTGGGCCTGGCGGGCGCCAACGGTTCAGGGAAGACGACCCTGCTCAAAGCCATTGCTGAATTGCTGGAGCCCTCGGCGGGAACGCTGAGTACCTTCGGACTGACCGGAATGCTGCTTCAAAATTCTTCTGATCAGCTTTTTGAACGCACAGTTTTTCGAGAAGTATCGTTTGGAATTCCAAAGAAAAGCGCAACACGAAAAAGCGTTACCGACGTGCTCGCACAACTATGCCTTGAATCCTTTGCGCAAACCCACCCCTATGAGTTGCCCGCCTCCGCGCGCAGACTCGTGGCCTTGGCAACCGTGATGATCCACGAGCCACAGATCCTGTTGCTAGACGAGCCCACAGAAGCTCTGGATGAAGCCGGGGAAGCCAAGCTCCGGGAAACTATCGCAGCGGTCTTGGAACGTGGGGGAGCGGTTATTCTCTCTACCCATGATGAGCGATTCATGCAAAGAGTTGCCCACCGGGTGCACCTGATGAAGTAATGGTGACGAAGGAGACAGGGGTTTAATTGACACGTCATCGACTTTCGGGGTGAATCGGAGTAGCGTCCAAGGTATGAGGCCAACGGAAATCCCGTGACCATCTCGAAACAGAAAGTGAGTGCATCATGGCTCAGTATGATGTGGCAGATCGTTCGGCAGTAGTTACCGGCGCCGGATCAGGTATCGGACAAGCAATTGCAATTCTCCTGGCCGCCAACGGAACCAAAGTCGTCGTCCAGGACCTGAACGGCGAAGCTGCCCAGGGCACCGTGGACACCATCAAGGCCGCCGGCGGAGAAGCCGTTGCAGTCGCTGGAGACGCAAGCTCCTCCGAGGTCATTGACGAAACCATCAAGGCAGCCAACGCCATGGCCCCACTGAAGATCGGTGTCAACAACGCAGGCATCGGCGGACGCGCTGCCAAGGTCGGCGAGCTCACCGATGAGGACTGGGACAAGGTCATCTCTGTGAACCTGAACGCCGTCTTCCGCGGAACCCGTGCCCAGGCCAACGCCATGAGCCAGAACGGCGGCGGTTCCATCGTGAACATGGCCTCCATCCTCGGCTCCGTGGGCTTCGCCGGCAGCTCCGCCTACGTGTCCACCAAGCACGCCGTGGTGGGCCTGAGCAAGACCGCCGCCGTCGAATACGCCACCGACGGGGTGCGCGTGAACAGCGTGGCTCCCGGATTCATCGAGACCCCGCTGCTGAAGCAGATGCCCAAAGACGCCTATGACGCCCTGGTTTCCAAGCACCCCATTGCCCGCTTGGGCCAGCCAGAGGAAGTCGCTGCGCTCGTAGCCTTCCTGGCCAGCGACGCCGCATCCTTCGTCACCGGCAGCTACCACCTGGTTGACGGCGGATACACCGCAATCTAGCGCAACCGCCTGTCGTGGATGCGGGGCACGCTAGCTCCGCATTCACGGATTCAGGCGCTGAGTGCCGTTAGCCAGCTCATATTCTCCGCTGAAGTGGAATAAGTTGTTTGCGACGGTAGTTACGCAATGCAACTACAATTTCCACTTCAGGAGTCCAACCCCATGGATCTTTTTTCCCCAGTAGCCCTCGGCGACCTCAAGCTGTCCAACCGCGTGGTCATGGCGCCACTGACCCGTTCACGCTCAGGCAAGGACGGCGTTCCCAACGCTGACGTCGTCGAATACTACCGCCAGCGTGCTTCTCTCGGCCTGATTGTCAGCGAAGGAACCTACCCGAGCTTTGCCGGCCAGGGCTTCGTCCGCCAGCCAGGCCTGGTCACCGAGGAACAGGTTGCCGGGTGGAAGAAAGTCACCGACGCAGTGCACGCCGAAGGCGGACTCATCGTCGCCCAGGTCATGCACGCAGGACGCGTTACCCACCCGGACACCACCGGGGCTGAGTTTGTGGAGGCGCCAAGCGCCATCGCCGTTGAGGGCGAGTCCCGCACCTATACCGGCAAGCATGCTTACCCGGTTCCCCACGCGCTGGGCACCGAAGAACTTCCAAGAATCATCGAAGAGTTCGTGGCTGCTTCGCGCAACGCTATTGCCGCAGGCTTTGACGGCGTGGAATTGCACGGCGCCAATGGCTACCTGCTGCATGAATTCTTGGCACCATCGGCTAACACCCGCACCGACAATTACGGTGGTTCCCCTGATAACCGCGCACGCTTTGTCATCGAGGTAGCTACCGCGGTGGCCCACGCTATCGGTGCCGGCAAGACCGCACTGCGCATTTCGCCAGAGCACAATGTCCAGGGCGCTGTGGAAAACGATCGCGCGGATGTATTGGCTACCTACACCGCGCTGCTGGAAGGCATCGCCCCACTTGGTCTGGCCAACTTGAGCATCCTGCACCATGAACCTTCCGGTGAGCTGGTTCAGTCGCTGCGCAAGACCTTCGGCGGACCGGTGCTGCTCAACACTGGCTTCGCAGAAATCACCACTTATGAAGAAGCCGCGCGCGTGGCCGCCGAAGGCTGGGGCGACGCCATAGTTGTTGGACGCCCCGCGATCGCCAACCCGGACCTGGTCCGCCGTTGGAAGGAAGAGCTGCCGCTGAATGAACCAGACTTCGCCACCTTCTACACCGAAGGCCCAAAGGGATACATCGATTACCCATTCTGGGAGAACTAGTCCTTCAGCTGCCTGATCCGAATTAGGCAAGACCACCGTTGAATGACTCCCCAAAAGTTGGACTGTAATAGTCAGGGCAGCTTTTGGGGAGTTTTTCGTATGTTCAAGATGAAAATCATCGCGGACACTAAGATTTCAACTGGGAAGAGCAGATGATGCCGCTCTATGCCGTTCCTGCCACACGGCGAAGAGACTTTGAATATTCGTCTAGCACCTTCAGCACCCCGTCATGCTGCCAGATCCGGTTCCTGCTTCGCCCAGATTTTTCAACTAGCACGCCCCGGTCGGTCAGCTGGCCGAGCGCACGCTGGATTGCGGCATCGCCTAAATTGAGCTGGCTTTTCAGATACCGGGCGTTGACGACAGGTTGAGAAATTAGTCGCGGAAGGATTTTCCACGCGGCGAAACTTGAACGCAAACCGGCCAACTTTGCGGTCGAATCATCTATCTGTGCGGCCAGCAAATCGATCAAGTCCTTGCCAGTGTTTGCCGCAAAAATGGAGGCGTTGATGAAGGCATGGATGATTGGTGCTGCGTTTCCATCGCGGAAGGCTTTTAGGGCATCAAAATAGGCAGTTCTATCTCGCAAGATTCCAGCGGAAATTGGTGCAGTGGTGTACTGGGTAATTCGTCGGTTGCGCAACACGCTGTGAACCAGGGCGCGGCCAGTTCGCCCATTGCCGTCCACGAATGGATGGATGGTTTCAAATTGCGCATGGGCGATTGCCGATTGGATTATGGCCGGCAGATCGGTGCGCGCAATGAATTCAGTGAGGTCTTCCAATGCGTCCTGAACCAGACTGTGGTGTGGCGCAATGTAAGCAGATCCGCGAGGTCCCGCTGTATCCGACCCACCGATCCAGACAAGTTCGCTCCGGAGCTTTCCGGCTTCGTCTTCCATGCCAACTTGTTGCTTCATTAAACTTTGATGCATGGAGAGGATGCTGTTGAGGCTGATATCTTGGGCAAGCTCAAGCGCCGATTCCATCGCATGAACGTTGCCGACAACTGTGCGGGCGTTGGCTTTATCGCCTTCGTCGATTTCCGCTAGCGCGAGTTGACGTGCTGTTGTAGTCAACTGTTCAATCTGGCTGCTCGAAGAGCTTTCAGTTCGGAGTAAGGCGCTGGACATAGGGCCAAGTTCAGGGCTGTCGTTACCGAGCTTCAGAAGCGAGTAGACGTCAAAATCCTGGAGTGAGTGCAGAGCTTCTTCCAGGCCGGGGATTTTCAGTGCTTCTGGTTGAGGAGACCAATCGGCAATGCGGGCAGGCAAGGCCGACAAGGCCGACAAGTAAGGGCCGGTTTGCCGCTGAACCTCAGCGCTGGAGAAGATCTGCGGATTTGAAGGCTTCCAAAAGTGCTCCTGATACCCCAGAGGAGGGACACTGAACCCCGGATAGGCGCCATCAGAATCAACCATGAGTCCCTCCGAAGTGATAATAAAGACTTTCTTACTATCACTTTCTTTTTGATGCTTTGTGCAACACACACTATCGACCGAGAAATGAAAGCCGAACTCGTCACTGGAGAGATTGCACAACCTTGGCCCAGATCGAGCACGTGACCTGATTCAGCCGCTTTTAAGTCCTCTAACCCGAAGCATATGAAGACGCCGTTATCCGCTCATCTTGTGAGCAGAAAACGGCGGCTTCATTTGGTTTCGAACCTATCCAAACCAGGGTTTCTCAGCAGCGTCCAACGTCCCGTCGTGCTTTGCCATGTTCAGCCACTGGTCGACATACTCCTGGAACTCGTCATCACCCAGAGGCAACAGGTAGGCCTTCTGCGAGAAGTTGAAAGGCTTGTCCGGGTGAACCGCGCAGAGCTCTGGGTGTTCATGGGCAACCCAGCGGGTTTCCGAGGCATCAGTGGTCATGACATCTGCGCGTCCAGCGATGATCTCGTCGAAGATCTTGTTGTTGTCTTCAAAACGGATGACCTCACCCTTGGGGTAGTTGGCGTCAGCGAACTTCTCGTTGGTTCCGCCGATCGGCGTAATGGATCGGACCCCCGGCTGGTTGATTTCCTTGATGGTGTCGTACTTGTCCACGTTTTCACATAGGGTGATCGGCGTCTTGCCCTCATCCAAGGTCGCTTCGCTGTAGTAGGCCTGCCGGGAGCGCTCAAGGGAAATCGACACCCCACCCACCCCAATGTCGCACTTGGAGGTAAAGTCCGGCATCAGGTCTTTCCACGTGGTCTGAATGAACTCGGGTTCCACCTCAAGTGACTTCGCCAGATTCTTGGCCATGTCGATATCAATGCCGGACCATTGGCCCGATTCTGGATCAAGGTAGGTGAAAGGCCGGTAATCACCGGTGGTGCAGACCTTGAGCTTGCCGGACTCGCTGACACTGACCAGTCGCGAGCCGGTGTTCTGGGCGGCTTGGCCGCCATTGTCTTTTTCTTGGGCGGGCGCGGAACACCCCGAGACAAATAGGACTGCACCCAGGGAAAGCAGGGATGCGGAGCGGATGAAGGACGAGATCTTCTTTGAACGGTCGGTCATAGCCAACAAACCTATAAGCACCCTCGCCAGAGGCACAAGAACTTGGGCGTATCTTACGCGCAGGCCAGCTAGCCAGCTGCAGTGGCCGCCGCAGTGATATCCAGCGCAGCGACGAGGTCCTTGCTGTGCTGATGCTCCGCGTTAGTCAAGAAATCGTTGAGCGGACGATGCTCAACGAGCTCGCCCTCATAGAACACCGCCACATCATCACTGGCATAGCGGATCACGTCCATGTCGTGGGAGATGACCACAAGACTCAGCCCCATCTTGTCCCGCAGCTCCAGCAGCAGATCCAGAATGTGGCGTTGGGCTACCGAGTCCAAGGCAGAGGTTGATTCATCACAGATCAATACCTGGGGATTCGTGAGCAATGCGCGGGCGATCGCCAGGCGCTGCAGCTGTCCACCCGAGCACTGGCCCGGCCGGCGTTCTAGCAATTCTTTGGGCAATCCCACCTGGGACATGGCCTGAGCCATGCGCTCCCTGGCTTGCTCGGCGGGCAGCCGGTGCACCGCTGCGCTCATGCTGGTGCGGATGGCTAGCTTGGGGTCAAAGGACGAATAGGGTTCCTGGGCAATCACCTGAACGCGTGTGGCAGCGTCACCGTTGTGCTCGGTGATGATGCGCCCGGTGGTTGGCTGTTCCAACCCGGCCAGCAGCCGGGCAAAGGTGCTCTTGCCAGAACCGGAACGGCCCACAACACCTAACACCTGGCCACCGTGCAGGCACAAGCTGGTTGGCTTCAGTGCGGCTTGTCCCTTGGCCCGGCGAGTGTAGTTCTTGCTCGCCTCCACCGCTTCCAAGAGGCAGCCGGAAGTTTCGGTGCGTGGTTCTCGCAGTGCCGCAAGCGCTGCTTCAACCAGCTCGCGGGTTTTGGCATGGCGGTCCTTGGAGAAAATCTGCGCCGTGGGGCATTGGTCCACGATCTGCCCATCACTGACTACCACCACGCGATCGGCAATGTGCTGGATGCTGGCGATGTCGTGGGTAATGAACAAGACGCCAACTCCGCGTTCTTGCTGCTTGCGACGCAAGAGCTGCAAGACCTCGGCCTTGAGAATCGAGTCCAGCGAAGAGGTTGGTTCATCGGCCAGGATGAATTCGGGGTCAGCGGCCAATGCGATAGCCAGCATGGCCCGCTGCGCCATGCCGCCGGACAGCTGATCCGGACGATTGCCGGCAACCTGGGCGGCCGGGAAGAGGCCCACTTCTTCGAGCAATGCGAGTACCCGAGGTTCATGCTGCCGTGCCTTGCCCCAGCCGTGGGCGCCCATGGCTTCGAGCAGGTGGGCGCGGATGGTCATGCGGGGGTTCATGACCCGTTTGGGCTGCTGGAAGAGCATGCTGATGCGCCGTCCGCGAACCTGGTCCATGGCCTTGTCGCCGAGCTGGTCCAGGCGCTGGCCATCGAGCAGGACCTGTCCCTCGGCTTGCAGCTGTTCCGGCAGCAGGCCCATGATCGCTTTGGTCAGCAGTGTCTTGCCTGAACCGGAACGGCCAACTACCGCCACCAATTCGCCAGAACGCAGTGCGCCACGCGCCTTGGAGAGCAAAAACTTCTGCCCGGAACTGACCGACAGATCAATGAATTCAAGTTCTTTAGCCATGGATTTCCGCCTTGGGCTCGCTATCCAGAACGTCGTCTCCACCCAGTACATGGGTGATGCGGTTGCCCAGCAGCGTCACGCAGAAGCTGACCAGGAAGATGGCAGCTCCCGGAGCGATCAGGCCCCACGGGGAACGGATGGCATGGGGCTGGGCCTCGGCCAGCATGGATCCCCAGTCGGACTGCGGCGGCTGGACGCCGATGCCGAGGTAGGACAGCGAGCCGAGCAAAACCAGCAGCAATCCGAAGCGCAGGGCAGCCTGGGCCAGCACCGGACCGGCCACAAAGGGCAGGACGTGGTGGCGCAAGATGAACCAGCGCGAAGCCCCGACGTGCTTGGACGCTTCCACGTGGTGGGTGGAGAGAACCTGGGCCGCCATGGACCGCACCAGCCGTGCGGTGGGGGTCCACGCGACAACGCCCACCGAGAGCACCATGGTGAAGAAGCCGGGACCCATGACCGCGATGATCAGCAGGGCAATGACAATTTCAGGCAAGGCCAACAGCAAGTCGTTGACGCGCAAGAAAATCTCGTCCAGCCATCCGCCACGCAACGCGCTGAGCAAGCCCAAGATAGTGCCAACCAGCAGCGAGAACAACGTGGTGATCAAAGCGACGGACAGCGAGAACTGTCCGCCGTGCAGCACGCGGCTCAAGGTGTCGCGGCCCAAGGCGTCGGTGCCCAGCAGGTGAACCATGTTGGGTCCTTGCAAACGGTCTGCAAGGGACTGCGCGTCAGGGTCATAGGGAGAGATCAAAGGGGCCGCAATGGTCACGATGACCACCGCCAGCAAGATGAACGCACGAGCGGAGAGAAGAATCCTTGAAGCGGATCTCTTAGCCATGTCGAACTCCGATTCTCACGTTGGGGTCGCTGAGCTTGTGGATCAGGTCAATGATTCCGGTGATCAGCACCGCGCAGGTCACCACAACCACCACGCCACCTTGGGCTACCGGGATGTCCGCGTCGGTAATGGCATCAAAAATCAGCCGGCCCATGCCAGGAATGGCAAAGATGACCTCGACAATGACTGAGCCGCCCAGCAACCCGGCAAACCACACACCCACCATGGTCCACAGCGGCAGCAAGCCGTGGGGAACGACGTGGCGAGCCAATGCCTGGGTGCGGCTCAAGCCGCGGGCGCGCGCTGCGAGCACGTGTTCGGAGTCCAAGGCCTGGCGCACTCCGGAGCGCACCGCAACGGTGAAGAAGCTGATGGGGCGCAAGGCCAAGATGAAGACCGGGAGCACCAGGGAAGCGGGGGAGTCGTAGCCGGCCGAAGGCAGCAAGGCCCAGCGCACGGCAAAGAGCAGGACCAGCAACGGGGCCAACGCATATTCGGGAATGGCGATGAGCGCATGGGTGATCGAGGTGATCAGCTTGTCGGGCCACTGCCCGGCGCGGGTGGCTGAAATGACGCCCAAAAGAATCGATACAAGAATGGCTGCCAGCAAGGCGCTGCCCGCCAGGGACAGGGTGACGCCGATGGCCGGCAATACCTGGTCTGCTACCGGTGTGCCGCTGATATGCGACAGGCCCATATCGCCGGTGAAGAACCGTCCCAGCCACCGACCAAACTGCACCAGCATCGGGTCGTGGAGGCCAAATTGCTCAGCGTAGGCCTGGACCGTCGCCTCATCGGCTTCGCCAAAATCCATTCTTGCGCGCAGCAAGGACCGCACGGGGTCCCCGGGAGAGACAAAGGGGACCAGGAAGACCGCGAAGGAGGAAAGCAGAACTGCTGCGCCGAGTCCAACGACCCGGCGCAGCACGGTGGCTAGTGGTGACACGTTATTTGGTTTTCGCCAGGTCCTTGGTCATCACATAACGGGTCAGCGGGTCCTGGACATAGCCCTGGACCTTGGAGCCCACGCCGTCGATGGCCTGCTCATTGACCAGCCAAACATTCACGGCATCCTTGGCAAGGATGTCTCCGGCCTGGCGGTAGAGATCATTGCGCTTGTCCTGGTCCTTCTCAACCTGCGCCTGGCCCACCAGCTTGTCGTAGTCCTTGTTGCAGTAGTGGCTCAGGTTGTATCCGCCCTCGCAGGTGTAGTCGGCCTGCAGGAAGCCGATGGGATCAGCGATATCGATCATCCGGTTGCGCTGGCTGAGAATCATGTCGTACTTGCCGGCCAGCACATCTGGCTCCACCGCGCCGTAGGACTTGGTGACGACGTTGGCCTTCAAACCGATCTGCTTGAATTGCTCCTGGATGATGGCACCCACGCCAGCGAATTCGGCGCGCTCGGTGATCGCGATGATGTCCAGCGGCTTGTCCTGCTTGTAGCCGGAGGCTTCCACCAGCTTCTTGGCTTCCTCGATATTCACCTGGGGCACGGCCAGATCCGGGTTGGCCCACGGCTCGCTTGGCGCAAAGGGACCGGTGGCAGGCTGGGCGGCACCTTCATAGATGCTGGCGGCCATGGCTGGCAGATCCAAGGCCATGGTGGCTGCCTTGCGCAGGTCCGCGTTGTCGAAAGGAGCGCGCGAGTTGTTCAGGTACAGGGTCGAGGTGCGTGGCGAGTCGGCCTTGAGCACGCTGATCTTGTCGTCGGCTTCCAGCGTGGCCAGGCTGGTGGCCGGGATGGACATGGAAATGTCCGCCTCGCCGGTCTGCACCTGGGTGGCGCGGGTAGCGCCCTCGGTGATGTAGCGGATTTCGCCGCCAGCCAGCTTCACCTCTCCGTCCCAGTAATTCTCATTGCGGTCCAAGGTCAGGGACTGCCCGGCTTTTTCCGAGACCGGGGCAAAGGGCCCGGTGCAGTGGTTCATCGGGTCGATGCCCTTGTCGGTGTATGCGGCAGGGGAGAGCACGCCAGCGTTCACGCTCGCCATCCGGTAAGGGAGCAGCGGATCAGCGGCCGGGGTGGTGACGCGCACGGTGTCGGCATCAACGGCCTCGACCTTCTTGATGGTCTTGGGGTTCACTGCACGTGCCGGCGCAGTGGCTTCAAGGACGTGATTCAGCGACGCAGCGACAGCTTTGGCATCAAATGCGGTGCCATCCTGGAACTTCACGTTCTTGCGCAGCTCGAAGTCCCACACGGTATCCGAGGTCTGCTTCCAGGAAGTGGCGAGCATCGGCTCGACCTTCTTCTCGGTCTGGTCATACTTTGTCAGGGTTTCCAGGCAACCGGAGATAGAGAGCACATAGGCATCATCGCTTTCCAAGGCCCAGTTGGACACCGGGGCGCGGAAGTTTGCTACGACTACCCGGGCTTCCGAGTCTGCCGCCGCGTCCGGGGAGGGAGTGGCGGTGGAGCTGCAAGATGTCAGTACGAGGGCAAGGGCCGCAAATCCTGCGGCTGCGCTCAGTCGTCCAAGGTTCATGGAAATCCTTCGGCAATACGTGATGAATTGGCATCTAATGTATTAGGGCCTTGGTAAGCGTATCCTAATTCGAGCTGTTTCCCGGAGGCCATGAACCAGGCGAGATGGGATGGAACGCCAAGGGAAATTTCGTTTTTTCACTTACGCATGCTGAGTAGTGGAAAGTTGATGTCAGCTGTGGAAGTTCTGGCGGTAGTTTGCGTTATGTGTCGCACTTCATGCGATATGGGTGCGCAACAAGCGGTCGCGGACCACGCGGGAGCCAATCCATGAGGCCAACAGCAATGGAATGATCAGCACCAGCCACGGAACGAAGGCCGGTACCGATGAATCCTGGGACTGGGACAGCAACCAGCCGAACAGCAGATTCCCCAGAAGCACGGCCAGGCCGCCGCAGCTGGAGAGCAAGCCGAAATAGGAGCCGGTGGCATTGCCGGCCGCGAACTTCGGAACAAGTCCCAGTGCCGTGGGGTGCACGCTCATATGACCCAGCGTCATCAACGTGACCGCGCAGAGAATCCGCAGAGGGGACGCTTCGTTGCCGAATGCCGATGGGGGAATGAAGGCGAGCACAATGAATCCCGAGGCGCTGAGCAGATAGCCTGCACGCAGTGTCGAGGCTGCGCCGATTCGCGCGGCGAGCCAGGAAACGGGCAGCTGCAGGCCCAGCGTCAGGATGGAGATCCAGGCGAAAATGAGCCCGAGCCATTGGGCCGGCATCTGATGGCGCTGCAGCTCCAAGGGGATAGCCAGATACAGCTGGTTGTAGGCCAGCAGGTCCGAGGCATGCAGTGCGCAGAAAGCCAGGAACCCCCGGTCTTTCAGGCACCGCCGCAGGCCGCCGCGCGGCTTGGTGCGCTGTGCGCGGGAGCTGGCCGCTGCTGGCGTGGCGCTCGCCGGCACGGGCTGGCGCAAGGTGATGGCCAGGAAAATCCCGATCGCCACAAAGAAGACGGCGCCGAACCCTGCCACGGTGGAAAAACCCCAGTTCCACAGCGCTGAACCCACCAATGGCCCGGTGACGGCTCCGATTTCTCCGGTGATGCTCAGCCACGCAAACAAGGTGGCCCGGCGAACCTGCTGGTGCTGTTCTTGTTCCCGTGCGGTTTGCGCGGCGGCCACCAGGATGTTCAGCCCCGGGGAGAACAATGCCCCGCCGAATCCGGTGAGCAAGGTACCGAGGATGAACATCCACAGCACCGGGGCATCGCCCCACAAGGAGGCGGCCAGGGTGAGGAAACCGGCCGCGCGCACGGCACAGCCAATGAGGATCATGGTGCGGGCGCCATAGCGGTCGGCAAGGGTGCCGCCAGCCAGGAACAGGCCCTGCTGGGCAAAGGTCCGGATGCCCAGGATCAGGCCGACGGCCGAGGATGCTAGCAGGAAGTCATCGGAGAGGACTACCGCGAGGAAGGGCACCACGGCGTAGAACCCGATATTGAATAGCGTTTGGGTTCCCAGCAAAACCGGGATTCTGGAACGTGGTGGCGCCAAGGGCGCGGGCTGCGGAGAACTCATGAACTATGGCGAGCGATCTGTCGACGGGAAAACCCCGGGGTGGCTCCTGCCCAGGCAGGAGGAGGCAAGACTGCAATTTTATCCAATGCAGGGGCCGTTTCCCCGATGGCGTGGCTATTGTTGCTGGCCCGTGCCGGTCCCGACGGTGCCGCTGGTTGGTCCGAGGAATCGGGTGACCGTGTGCAGAACCTGCTCGGCCGAGTCCAGCTCGCATTCCCAGACCGTCATGGATTCCCAGCCCAGTGCGAGCAATTCGCGGCGATTGCGCTGGTCCCGGGCTTGGTTCCCGTCCAGCTTTGGATTCCAATACCCGGTGTTGGACGAGGGCCGCCGGCGGCCCACGGGGCAGTCATGCCCGTGCCAGAAGCAGCCATCTACGAAAACAGCCTTGCGCTTGGCGGTGAAGACCAGGTCAGGGGAGCCCGGCAGCCTGCCTCCGCGAAGCCGGATCTCCGGATGGTCCTTGCGCATGGACTCCAGCAGGCCATCGGGCAGCGCACCATGGAGCCGGTACCGGTATCCAGAGGCATGCAGCAAACGGCGCAGGACTAGTTCCGGCCCGGTATTCTTGCTCCGGATCCGCGACATGAGCTGCGAACGCCGCTGCGCCGACATGATGTCCATGCTCCATGGTGCGTCTGTTGTTGAATCGGATTCAAGATGCCCGGCAGCCTTGGCTAGTATCTGCCAGCTAGGCCATGGCTCCTAAGGACTTAGCCGGAACCTTGCTCCTTGGCTCCTCCACTGCGAAGACGCACACGATCATTCCTGCCGCTGCGGCTGCCACAGGCAGCACCGATGGGAGGAACAGGCCCGCCGCGATGAAGGCCACCCCGAGAAGGAAGACGGAATTCCGGGCAGCCGAGAGCTGGCGGCGCAGAACCAGCAGCCAGACGCCTGCGGCAAAGAGCGCCACCGGAACATTCAACGTGGCCGCCGCCGCGATGCCTGAAATTTCAGATTCCCCTCCCGCCAGGTCGATGGCCACTTCAACACCTGCGGAGAAGGCGCCAGCCGCCGCAAAAATGAAATAGTGGGAGTACCCGTACGTCAACGAGGAACGCAGCGAGTGGATCAGATGATGGTGGCTTCGCGCGAAATAGATCCACCACATGCCCGCGGCGATGACCAGCCCGCAGGCGGCGATGATCATCAGCAGGCTCAGGTGCTCAATGGAGTGGAGGCTTTCAACCACGGCATTGGCCGAGGCCAGGATCGATTCACCGAGCAGGATGAGCGTGAACAGGCCGTAGCGCTCGGTGATGTGATGCGGATGCCACGGGGTGTGCTGATGGGACTCTGCCCATGCCGGCACCGAGATTTCTGCGAGCATCAGCACGAAGAAGCCAATGAATCCCGCCGTTTCGGGCAGCAGGAGCCTGAGCAGCCAGGCGACCTGCACCAGCGTGATGCCCACCGCGTAGCGGATCGCTGTGGTGCGCAGTTCGGTAGCGCTCTTGGCCACCCGGATCCACTGGGCAACCAGTGCCAGGCGCATGATCGCGTAGCCGAAGGTGATGACCGTGAAATCGTGGTCTTCCATCGCCTGGGCCGCCCCGGAGGCAAGCACCAGGACCCCGGCCATCTGGACGAAGGTGAGCACGCGGTAGAGCCAGTCATCGGTATCGAAGGATGTGGCAAGCCAGCTGAAGTTCATCCATGACCACCAGATGGCAAAGAAGACCATGAGGTAGCCGATGACCCCGGCTCCCAGGTGGTCTTCTGCTGCCATGTGGTGCAACTGCACCGAAGCGAAAGACACAGCGACTACGAAGACCAGATCGAAGAACAATTCCAGCGGGCTGGCCGCGCGATGGGGTTCCTTTGGATTGCGGGGCAGCATGGGCTGCAAGAACCGCGGGGATGGTGAATTCACGATGTCGACTTTCCGATTTGGGCAGCGCTTGAGCGACCGTCGGCGTGGCTTGGTTTCTCTTTGATTCTAGTGATCCTCCGCGGGGTTGACGGGAATCTGGTTTCTTGGGCGTTCGTGGCTTCCGGCGGGCGGTCGCCGCTAGCCAAACTGTCGGTGTGCCAATCTAGGCTAGGGCCAGGTTCAAGAGTTGCGGCGCTAAGTACCTGGCTGGCCACACGGCAACCCTGTCTTAGCGAGCGGGGTGCCCCTGGGGAAGAACCGTTGTGAGGCAACTGTCATCGGTTCAGTTAGCGGCGCGGCCCGTCCAGTAATCGGCACGGGCTCGGCCGCTCTCACGCTAGGCATATCCTCCGCGGCTCATCAGCCATTTATCGGCAAGCATGAGAGCGACTTCCAAAGGTGGAAGAAAGTACTAAGCGGCGAAGGCGCCAGCGACAGCAAACCCATGCTTGTGCCCGACAGCTGTGAGCACAACCGCGACGTACGGGCTCTAGCGTCCAATACAGCTGGTGAAGGCCAAGGGGCGGACCTGGTGGTCCGCCCCTTGATTTTGAAATCGAAACTAGTGGTCCCTAGCTAGCACCTTCCAGTTCTTCCAGGGCCATCTGTGATGGCTGGTGCTTGAATCCCTTGGTGGCGAGTGCCAAAATAATCGCTCCGATCACCAGCCAGATGGATCCGATGACCACGGCGTGCACATCAAGCTGGGTGAGCAGGAACCCGATGACCAGGACGCCAATGGCGGGGCACAGGAGGTAGAGCAGCGTGTTGAGCTTGTTGCCGGCACGGCGCTGCCGATCCCAGTAAACGATGACCGAAACGTTGACCATGATGAAGGCGATAAAGGCGCCGAAGTTGATGAATGAGGTCGAGGTGGCCACATCCATGAACATCGCAATCAGGCCAACCAGGGCGATGGCCAGGATGGAAAAGACCGGGGTGCTGAACCGTTCATTCAGCTTGCCAAAGATCTTCCGTGGAAGAACTCCGTCGCGACCCATCGCGTAGAGCAGCCGGCTGCCGGCTGCCTGGGCTGCAATGCCCGAGGTGAACTGGGCGATGACCAGTGCGGCCAGGAAGATCGCGCCGAAGAGATTGCCGCCGATATGCTGTGCGATCTCAAATCCGGCAGCGTCAGAGTTTTCAAAGACTCCGCCCGGGTGCACCAGCTGCACCGTGTAGGCCACGACTACAAAGATGCCGCCGCCAATCAGCGCAATCAGCATGATCGCCTTGGGCACCGTGCGGCGGGGCTCCACGGTTTCTTCGGTCAGCGTGGTGACCGCATCAAAACCGAGGAAGGAATACGCGGCGATGGCAGCTCCGGCTGCGATCCCGGCGGGAGTCGCGCCGATCCCGGTGAAAGGCGTAGCGCTCACCAAGGCGCCTGCGCCGTGGTCACCGGAAACGCTGGCTATGGAGAGAATTACGAAGAACACGATGACCAGGATCTGGAATGACATCAACACCAGATTCACCCGGTCGGCCACCTTGATGCCGATGATGTTCAAGATCGTGGTCAGCACGATGAACCCGAGAATCCACGCCGGCATGGGCACCGCCGGGAATTGGGCCTGCAGGTAGGATCCGCCGATCAGCCAGATGACCATGGGCAGGAACAGGTAGTCGAGCATGGTGGCCCAGCCGACCAGGAATCCGACCCGTCCATCGATGGTTTTGCGCACGTAGGTGTAGGCGGAGCCAGCTACCGGGTAGGCGGCAGCCATCCGGCCATAGCTGTTCGCGGTGAAGAGCATGGCCAGCAAGGCGATCAGGTAGGCGCTGGCGCTGGCGCCACCGGTTTCAGAAGCAATGACCCCGAAAATGCCCAGGACAATCAAGGGAGTCAGGTAGGCCAATCCGAAAATGACCAAGGACGGCAATTTCAGGATGCGAGTGAGTGCAGGGGTGGAAGACATGGAAAACTCCGTCGTTTTCTAAGAGCGATGTTGAGGTTGCTGCGGGGTCCAGCGCGCTGGATCAAGTTCGCCGTTGTAGAGCGGAAGCTTGATCGAGGCATCGCCGGGATGGAATTGCGACCAGACGCGGTTGGTGCCGGCGGTGCCGTGCTCGCGGACCCTTTGCACTGCCGCAGGATCAATGCGAACCACCAGGGTGTCTTCGCCGAGACCGGCTTCGCCGAGGACCATGCCCTCGGGATCCACGGCGATGCTTCGTCCGCGTCCTATCGGGGAGGCGCAATTGACGCTGAGCATGTAGACCTGGTTCACGATGGCATTGGCGCGGGCCAGGACCAGCTCTTGTTCGCGGTCTTCGCTGGTGGTCTTCACGATATTCAAGATGGCGTTGGCGCCCATCCATGCGAGGTGGCGCGAGTGCTCGGGGAACCATGCGTCGTAGCAGATGGACAGGCCGACGGACCCCATGCCGGGCACCTTGGCCACGACAAATTCTGTGCCCGGCTGGTGCGGCTCGAAAGGGCGCCACGGGAACATCTTGCGATAGCTGGCAACGAGGGTGCCATCCGGGGCGAAAAGCAATTGGGTATTGCGGAATCCTCCGTCGGCGTCGCGCTCGCCGATGCTTCCCGGGCAAAGCCAGATCTGATGTTCTGCGGCGATGGCGCCGAGGGCGGCGACGAACGGATCATCGAGCGATACGGCGGCTGCTTCCAGGGCCGCGCTGCGTTCTTCAACCGGCAGGTGCTCTGTACCCTGCAGATGCAATTCCGGGTAGACCAGCATCTGCAAGGGGCCGTAGGTCTCCAGGGTCTTGGCGACATCATCGGCAAAAAGCTGGAGCGGATCCTCCAAGGGCAATGGGACCCGCTGGGCCAGGCCTGCGGTAATCATGTGGGGCATCGTGAGCTGCTTTCGAAAAACCTATAACTGATCAATATGAACAGTTATTCAAATGTATGTGACGCAGCCGATAGACTCAATACATGACGGCGAAAAATATTTCGGGGCTAACCCACGCCGAAGAGCGAGAAATCGACCGGCTGCTCCATGCGGCACCCGGCGCTGCGGCAGTAACCCGCTTGTCAGCCGTGGAAACCGTCAGGGCGAGAATTCTGCTCTCGGTGGAGCATGGACTGCTGGTTCCGGGCGGAAAACTTCCCGGTACCGAATTGATCGCTGCCGGCCTTGAAGTCAGCGTGATCACCGCGCGCCGCGGTTTGGAAAGCCTGGTTGAAGATGGCGTGCTGGAGCGCCGCAGGGGGCGGAACGGTGGCACCTTCGTGGCCCAGGCGCCGCCCGAACTCAACGATGTAGCTGTGCAAGCTTTCCGTGATGACGTGCCAGAGGTGCTGCGCTTGATAGACCAGCGAAGCCTGATGGAAAGCGCCATCGTCGCTCAAGCGGCCTTGAATGCCACCGAAGCCCAATGCCAGCAGCTGGAAGAACTGATTCGGCTCTCTGCCAGCGCAGCCAACTGGCATGAGCACCATATTCCGGATACCAAGTTCCACCGGCTGGTAGCCGAGATCAGCGCACTGCCTGAAGTTCCCACCTATTTGTCCAGCTATGAATCATTGCTCAAGTATTTTGTTCCCTACCCCCAAGAGAAGCTCAACGAGGGGCGAGGGCACCACCAGCAACTCGTGGAGGCCTTCCGCAAGCGGGATCCGCTGGCGGCGATCGCGGTCACGAGGGAGCATGTGGATGCTTTGCGGAGGGAAATGTTCTTCGGGCTTCACGCTGAACCGCCGGCTGAATAGTGTAAGCCGGTTAGCGGCCAGCTATTCGTCACGTAGGTGGCGATACCTACCGTCAATGAAAGCAAGAGATAGGATCACACCATGATCCGTGCTTTCTTTTTCCTTGGTGTGGGGTTAATAGCCGGTGGCTTCATTGGCAGCTATATTGGCGAACCGGGAGCTGGTGCATGGGGCATCGGGTTCGGAATTCCGGTAGCGTCCATGGCCCTGGTGTTCTGGCTTGTCAGCCGTACCTTGCGAGGGATCCATCCAGATAACCCGGTGATGGCAAAAATGGCCGTGCAAGCCGGGCGGGTGGGCATGGCCCGTGTCGAGCATGTCGGAGAAACCGGTACTCGAGTCAACGAGCGGCCGCTTTGCGACATTGAGCTAACCGTGCAACCACGACATGGGCAGCCCTTCCGGACGAAATTTCGCAGAGTCCTGAACTTTCAAACGAGCGTAGCCCTGATACCCGGCTCGGTGCATCCGGTAGCCATCTTGATCGAGGGGGAGCCGGATGTCAGCTTCATCAAACCCGAGGAACTGAGCGACCAGAGCTTGCTGAAGCTGCCAATCCCTTCTGCTGCTTCCGCCGGAGAAGTGCGCAGTCCAAAATCGGGGAGACTGCGACCCAACGGGACGCGGACCAAGCCATTGATCGGAACCAGCAAGCGATGGTTCCCGCTGCGCGCGCTGCTGTATCTTGTCATGTTCTGCGTTGGTGCTGTTATCGTGCTGCTGCCGATGCGCGGTGCAGTGGAACTAAGCGTCGAATCCAAGGAACTCACCGGCTCCTGGATACCCGACATGAGAACAGAACCAGGGGTGAGTGCTGCGCTCAACGCCCTGGAGCAGAAGGTCGGACATGACCGGGTCAGCCGGGTGAGCCTGTACAAGGACTTTGTTCTCATCGATGCCCCGGTGGGGCCAGGCACGCTGAACACCGATAGCTGGCAGTTCCGCGGCGGAAAACTGACCAGTAGCGGACCTGCTTCCACCCAGCCTGAATCCGAAGAGGAACTCTTCAGGATCCCTGATGTCCACTGGCAGGCCTATTGGCCTGCCGTGCAGTCCGTCAGCTCTGGACTGGACAAAACAATTACCGATGACATCGGAATCTTCTCGGAACGGGAGACAAATTCTGATCTTGGCGACGATTCATTCATGCAGCACACCGGGGATGTTATTGCCCGATTCACCGTCGATGAACCGTATTCTTCCATCGCCTACACAATGGATGGGCAAGGCCAAAACATTTCGGAAAACTAGCGGCCAGCTTTTCGTGATGCGCCGATCAAGCTTGTCGGCGTCGCCTGGTGTGCCGCGCGATAAGTCGATCAAGCACGACGTAGATATAGCCGAAACCGACCAAAGCTACGGTCAGCATCAGGATGCGCACAGCGACGCCGCCGATGCCGAACTCTTGAAGATCCATGAATGGGTACGGGTGGTGAACACCTGGGTAGAACTCGCCACCTAGAGCGCCGTATATAAAGGCAAAGGCGAGATAGAGGTAAGGCAGGGAGCACCAATGAATCGGCTCTCGCCAGCGAAGCCAGCCCTTCGGCGCAAAGAACAGCCAGTCGATGATCACCAGGGCCGGGGTAATGATGTGGATCAAATTGTCGGTCAGCGAAAACGGCACGTAGTTTGAATCCTGCGTGAAGGACGCTGGAACCAGCACCACCAGGTAGACGAGTAGGGTCACGGTGATGGCCATCATGACCATCGCGCTGCCGCGGGCCAGTTTCGTCGGACGAGACTGAACCTGTTGCTCCCACTTGCCACTGGCTGTGATCACGGCAAGATGCGCCATCCAAATCAGGCATAAGACGTTGCTGAGCACAGTGTAGAAGGCAAAGCTGTTCCACAAAGGATTGGCGCTGAAAATCTGGGTAATTCGAATCAACCCAAAGCAAATTGCCACCGTCGATGCGACGCGGTAGACCAGCGCTACAAGCCGATGCGGCCCAGTGGTTGCTGGTGCGGCAATGGCCGACTGGTTAGACGAGAGATGCTCCATAATTTGAACTTTACAAGGCGAGTCGAAAATCCGCGCCGGTTGCCGGGGTGGAAACTTCCGGGCGCAAGGTGAACGCCCTGTCAGGCAAAGATCGAGGCAGCTCCATCCGCCGCACGCCGTCGCGCGGCGGATGGAACTGCCTCGGTATTGAATCGTGCGGACTTGCTAGACTCCGAGTGCCTCGCGCAGGCGAGCTACGTGGCCTTTGGCATCCACGCCGTATTCAACCTGCGAGATCTTGCCTTCCGAATCGATCACCGCGGTGGAACGCAGGGTGCCAACAAAGGTCTTTTCGCCAAAGGTCTTCTCGCCGAAGGATCCATAGGCCTTTGCCACTTCGTTCTCGGGATCGGAGAGCAAGGGGAAGTTCAGCGATTCATCGCTGGCAAAGCTGGCCAGTGCTTCTGGCTCATCTGGCGAAATGCCCAGCACCGCGTAGCCGGCACCACGCAACGAGTTCAGGTTGTCGCGGAAGTCGCAAGCTTCCGTGGTGCAGCCAGGGGTGGCAGCCTTTGGGTAGAAGTAGACGATGACGTTCTGCCCGGCGTAGTCGGACAGCGCTACGTTTTGCCCCTCGGCGTTCAGCAGTGAAAAGTCTGGTGCTTGCTGTCCCACGGACAGGGGAGTGGAATGCTCTGGCATAATCTCAACTTTCGTATTGTGGTATTTATTTTTCATCTTATGACTTGTTGGTGCCGGCCGCTAGGGTGTTGACGTTAAGTTTCTCTGTGCGTTGCGCACCGCAATCCTTAATGCCGCCTGCCAATGCTTGACAGCCAATGAAAGCTGCAGCCAAAGATGTTCGACTAGTCCAATGACAGTTTGTTGGAGCGAACCGCTACTCAGAGCGACGCCTTTGGATCTTGGGAACGACAGCAATTGCATCATTGCAGTCAATGAAGTTGTTGATCAATGGATTCCGGAACAAATGATGGGGATCAAATGAGCCAAACGCCGAAATTCCAACGCACCGTTGGCCTGATTGCGGATCCGGGAATTGCCCGAACCTTATCGAATCGCGTATCGAAGCGCTTGGAAATCAAGCTCAACAAAGGTTCTGGGAGCCACCGCGAATGGCAAGTCAACACCGACACCTACACCTTGCCGCTCGGAGAAAACGGGCGCGTGGCTCTGAACGACAAGGTCCCTGAGCTTCGACGGAAGCACGGGTGGGACTTCATCATCTACCTCACCGATGTGCCGCACTATGTCCAGGAACGACCGGTGCGCTCGGTGATTAGCCCGCAGGATGCCTCGGCTGTGCTGAGCGTGCCAACCATGGGCTTTGCCAGGATCAGCGTTCTGGCTAAACACCTGGCCGAGCTTGTTGAGGAATTGGCGACGGGCCAAGAACCTGTCCGCCCCGGCTCGCAACTGGCCAAGGCCATCAGCATCCACGGCAGCCTTGCCGATGGGGATCAGTCCCAAAACCGGGTCAGCAGCATCGAGGGGTTGCGCGGACGGCTGCTGCTCATCGCCGGCATGGTGCGCAGCAACCGGCCTTGGAAGCTGGTTCCCCGGCTGACCTCTGCCATGGCAGGTGCTATAGCCACCGGAGCCTTTGGAGTGTTCTATACCAGCATCTGGTCGATGGCCGACTACCTGTCCAACCAGCGCCTGGCACTGATCAGCGTTTCGAGCATCTTGATCCTCACCTCGTGGCTGCTGCTGCACAACCGGTTATGGGAAAGCCCCAAAGGCACCCGGCGCAGAGAACGGCTCGTAATCTACAACGCAGCCACCGTGTTGACGGTGGGATTCGCCGCGACAGCCATGTACCTGCTGATGTTCCTGGCGCTGCTGGGCGCTTCGCTCATCGTCATCGATCAGGAATACCTGGCCTACCAGTTGCGCCATGGCGTGGCGTTTGCCGATTACGTGAACCTCGCGTGGCTGGCTTCCTCGCTGGGAACCATGGGCGGGGCCATCGGCTCCAGCTTCGACGAGGTGCGAGAAGTCCAGCGTGCCACCTTCAGCCAGCGCGAATACGAGCGGCGCAATATGGAGTTCTCGATTTCCGCACCGGGCGATGAACCCAGTTAGCCCGCCTGGCTACGGCTGGTTCTTGCCGCCGTTAACGTGCACCGTGGAGCCCACCACATAGGAAGCATCGTCACTGGCCAGGAAAACATAGGCCGGGGCGACTTCCACCGGCTGGCCCGCGCGGCCAAGCCAGGTATCGTGCCCGAATTCCGGCAGCGCCTCGATGGGCTGGCCATCGGAAGGCTGCAGGGGAGTCCAAATGGGGCCCGGGGCCACGGCATTGACCCTGATTCCGCGCTTGGCTGCCTGGGAGGCCAATGATTTGGTGAAGTTGCTGATCGCGCCCTTGGTCGCGGCATAATCCATCAGGTGATCCGAGGGATCAAAGGCCTGGATGGACGTCGTGTTGATAATCGAGCCTCCCTCGGGCAACACCTTCAACGCGGCGCGGCTCAAGGCGAACATCGCGAAGATATTCACATCGAAGGTAGCTTCCACCTGTTCATCGCTCAGCTCTTCCAATGACTCGACGCTGATCTGCTTGCCGGCATTGTTGACCAGGATGTCCAGTCCGCCCAAGGCGGCCGATGCCTCGTCCACCAGCGAGTCGCGGTAGCCGTGGTCGCGCAGGTCGCCGGGAAGCCGGTGCACATCGATGCCCGCGTCATCAAGCACCGCGGCGATCGCCTGGGCATCGGGTTCCTCGGAGGGCAGGTAGGCCAGGGCCACGTCTGCTCCTTCGCGGGCGAAAGCGATGGCCACCGCCGCCCCGATACCCGAATCGCCACCGGTGATCAGGGCCCGCTTCCCGGCGAGCCGGTCCCGGCCCTGGTAGCTGCGCTCGCCGTGATCCGCCGTGGGCTGCAGCTTTTGGTCCAGCCCCGGCTCTGGCTGGCGTTGTTCTGGCGGGCTGATGCGCTCCTTGCCGGCGCGGCTGGACTGCGGTGAATTCTCGGACATGGGTTCCTCCTCCTAGGGAAACAGGACGCCGAAGTTGCTCGCGTGCCGGCGTCTGGGACTTCCCACCCTGCTCCCCAAGGGGCATCAGCTGAACCGGCGGCCCTGGTTTTAGCGCGAATGGCCAGCTGGCATTCGGCCGCGATTCAGCTTCCTTCCTGCTGGCGCACTTTGTGCTAGAGCGGAAGTCTGGGATTTAGCGCAAAGACTCAGGGGGCCGCTGTCCTCGGCTGCGGGTTAATGCCTACGGTAGGGTTCCAGCCGCCAGCAAGGAGGATGAGAATGCCTAGCGAATCAAAGAGCAGGATCAAGGACGAAGAACTCTACGAAGAACTGCGCGACGAGGGAAACTCCAAGGCGAAGTCAGCGCGGATCGCCAATGCCGCGGCCCGGGACGGGCGTTCGGCGGTGGGCAAGCGCGGCGGAAAATCCGGCGAGTACGAAAGCTGGACGGTTCAGGAGCTGCAATCACGGGCCAAGGAAATCGGCATCGAGGGCCGCTCGAAGATGCGCAAGGCAGAACTGATCGACGCATTGCGCAATTCCTAGCCCATTCACGCAAAGAAAGGCAGGGCCATGGCTGATCACGAGAATCCGGAGAACCTGGAACCCGAGGAACACGACGAGCAGGTGGTCCGCAGGGGCCACATCAATGATGAAGACAAAGAACACACCGGGGAAGACGAAGACCGCTTCGATGCCGGATAAGCCGCTTGACGCAGGGAAGGAATGCCATGCAGGAAAACCAGATCAATAGGAATCGTCCTCGTCCCGGGCTTTGGCTGATGGTCATCGGCGGGCTGCTGGCGGCAGGATTCGCCGTCTATGCCGTGGTGGCAGCGCCGGACAGCACCTCCGGGCCCTTATGGATCGTCGTCGGCTGGGGCGCACTGGTGTTCCTCTACGGCCTGTATCGGGCCCTGCGCGGCCGCAGCAGCGTGGATCATCCGCGAGGAGGAACCGACGCGAATGGCGTGTGACCCGGCGCTGGCGGGAGAGCCAGCACCATGACCTCCGCGCACGAACACCTCGGGGGCAGCGAGGGGAAAATCTTCCGCCAGGTGCCTGGTGTGCCGGGCTTGGTGGGCCGGAGCATCCGCCGCGTGGCTGGCAACAGCTGATTAAGCATGTACTGCGGACCGCTGAAGCTGGTACCCGTTAGAAGAGCAAGCAAATAATCCGGCAAAGGAGAAGGACCATGGGAATTCTGGACAAGGCAAAAGACCTGATCGGGCATGCCGCAGAGCGCTTGAAGGATCCGGACAAGGACCTGGTGGAAAAGACCTGGCCAGCCGGCCAGCCTGACGACGAGCATCTTCCCGCACAAGCCGATGGCTCCGAGGACGACGTGGAACAGGGAAATGCCCAGCCCGGACCGCAGCCGCCGCACACCGAGCCAGTGGCCGGAGCAGACCCTGAGCTCGACGATTCGATCCAGGACCAGTACGAAGCCGGGCAGAACGAAGACGAGGCCGAACGCTAGGATGCTGGCGGTCGCCGCAACGCAGGAGGTTATTGATGCCAGCTTGCCGGGCCAAGCGCTGCCGGCGATCCACCGTGCGCAGCCAGCATGGCGCGGGGAACACCTGAGATGGGCGCTACCAGCGATTTCACCCGCCCTGCCCTGGTGCTGATCGACCTGCAGCAAGGATTTTTCGAAGCGCCGGAACTGGCTGCGGTGCGCGAGCGCATGCTGTCGCACTGCAACCAGCTGGCCGCCGCCGCCCGCGCATCCGGGGTCCTGGTTCTCAACGTGCGCACGGTGCACCAGGAAGACAAGTCGACTTGGACGTTGAAGATGCTCGAGGACGACCAGGGCTATCTCTTCGAGGGAACGCCGCAAGCAGCCAATCTTCAGGGGCTCGATCTATCCCTGAGCATTGAGGTGATCAAGCATCGCGATAGCGCGTTCTGGAACACCGGGCTGCTCGCGTTGCTCTCGCAGCACCGGGCCACATCCATTGCCCTGGCCGGAGTCTCGCTGGACACCTGCATCGCCGCCACTGCGGCCGATGCATTTGCGGCGAACCTGCCTGTGGCCCTGGGCATCGATGCCACTGCCTGTGCAGAGCCGGATCTGGAGCAGAGCACGCTGAAGTTCATGGCGGAACAGCACCGGCAGAAGCTGATGGACACCAGGCAGCTATGCCAGATGTTCTCCTCGGTGCGCTAGCCGCCGGGAAAATCAAGGAAAGGAACAATGATGACACTGGAAAATCCCGAATTCGACGACGTGCGCCAAGACCTGGACGCCGAGGAGCCACTAGATGGCCGCAACAGCCAGCCCGCAGAAGGTTCATCGGATGCACCCCAAGCGATGGACGCCGAGGATCCCTTGCATGGCGTGGAGAAGGTATTAGCCGACAATGACCATGACCCGCTTGCGCTGAACCCCGAACCGCTCGATGAGCAGCGAATTGCCGACCCGATTCCCCTGGATGACGAGGCGGAGGAGGACCGGGCGGGCATTGACTCGCGACGGCTGGCCAACCTGCCCGACCAGCGCCAGAGCCCGGATCAGCAGTAGCGCGGCGTACCGCCGGGTGGATCCCAGCACGTAGCGGGGATCCACCCATTGATGGGATCATTGCTGGGCTGGCACCCAGGCACCGGTCCCGGCACCGTTCCCCGGTGCCTGGTCCTTGAAACGCTCGAGGCGGAAGGAGCTCAATACCGGGCTGCTCTCGCCTGTGGTGATTTCTTCGGCCAGCAGTTCGCCGAGTATCAGGCCCAGAGTGGCGCCGGAATGGGTGAAGAGGGTGTACAGGCCGAGGACCGAGGGGACCGGCCCCACCACTGGTTCGCCATCGTGCGGAATCGGCTTGAGGCCCGCTCCAACACGGTTGGCGGTCAATACGGGATTTCCGGCCAGCACCTTGGAGGCTTCATCGAGCAGTCCCTGCACTGCGTGGGTAGGAACCGTGAAGCTTCCGTCAGGCTCGGCCACCACGGTCTGCTCGGACCAGTCGGCATCCAATACCAGGCGTCGGTCGGGGGTGGGGCGCACGGCAACTCGTGGGGTATTGAGCACCGTCCGGACCTCCAGATCCACAGGGTCGGTGAAGAGCACAAAGGCCGCAGGAGTGGCATCCGGAACGGTGACCTGCAAGTCCGCCAGTTGCGCAGGCACTTCGCCGCCGGTGGCAAGCACCACCTCATCGGCATCGATGGTGATTCCATCTGCCAGGGTGACACCTACTGCCCGCCCTTCGCACACCTTGACCGTTGCGCGTCCGGCGTTCTCGATGATTTTCGCTCCGTGGGACACGGCGTCGGCGGCCAGCGCTGGAACGAAGTGGGGCAAGTCGACCCAGCCTTCGCCGGGGTTGTAGATCGCGCCTTCCTCGGCTACGGCAGCGGCATCTACATCGGGGGCGACCTGGGTGATCTGATCGCGTTCGATCCAACGGGCATCGTAGCCGCCGGAGCGCTCGAACTCGTACGTGGTGCGGAAGCTTTCGCCGGGAGCGGCCCATTTCAGAGCCCCGTTGAACCGGAGATATTCCCTGCTTTCCGGGTGGCGATTGCTCCAGGTGCGGTAGCGGTCCATGGCTAGCATACGCAGGTAGTGGTAGTCGGCGGAGCGGGCGCCGGATGAGTTGAGCCATGCGATGGAGCGGCTGCTTGCGCCGTCAGCCAAGCTGCCGGAGGTAACCAGCGTGACCTTGGCTCCGTTTCGTGCCAGGTGCATGGCGGTGGAAACTCCGAGAATGCCGCCGCCGATAATTGCTATGTGCTTGACAGGGTGAGATGAGGACATTTGCGTGCTTTCTTTCGTAAGAGATGGTGGTGCGCAGCTGGCGGAACGGAACTATCCGGCCGCCGAGCCGTGATGAATGGCTTCTATCAGGCGCAAGACGCCCAGGCTGTCCGCCGGGTCGACCGGAACCGGGCCGTTTCCGCGCAGGCAGTCGCTGAGGAGGCGATAGAACTGGGGATAATCCCCGGGCACGGTCGGCACCGTGCTGGATTCATGGCCAAGGACAAATTGGCCCCAGGCTGATTCCGGCTTTCTTCCGTATTCGTCATGCCCCACGCCCATGCCGGATGCCAGCTGGGGTTCTTGCGGGTCGAGCCCCTCGGTGCAGTATGCGCCGAGGTCGCCGGCGACATGGAACCGCGGGCCGGGTGAAGCGTTTAGGCTGCTCATGGTCAGTCGGGACTGCGTGCCCGATTGGTGGTTGAGGACAAGGTGAGCGTCTTCTTCGGCGGTGGCATGTTCGGTCAACGCGCGCAGCGAGCTTTGCATCGAATCGACGGGCCCGAAGAGATCAATGGCCTGATCGATAAGGTGGGCGCCCAGATCGTAAAGGATGCCGCCGCCTTCCTGTGCCGTCAACTCGGCCTTCCAGCTGCGCATCCCTTGGGGCTTGAACCATTCGAAACGCGACTCGAAGGTGTGGACGGAACCCAGCGACTGGTCGGCCAATAGCTTCTTGATGGTGAGGAAATCGCCGTCCCAACGGCGATTCTGGTAGACGGTGAGTGTGAGCCCACGCTGGCCAGCCAGCGCAATGAGCTCTTCTCCTTGGGCGCTGTGCACGACAAAGGGCTTGTCGACGACTACGTGCAGGCCGTGTTCGAGCGCCGCGCGGGCAATCTCGAAGTGGGTTGGCGGCGGGGTTCCAATGATCAGCAGATCCAGGTGATCCGCTGCTTCTAGCGCCTGCCGGTAGCTCGGCACTATGGTGGCCTGCGGGTATTGCACGGAAGCTTGTTTTTGCCGTTCGGGGTTGGATGTGGCGATGATCGAGATCTCGAAGTCCGGGTTGGCTGCCAGCAATGGAGCGTGGAAGACTTTGCCGGAGACTCCGAACCCGATGATGGCGGTACGCAGAGGAGTCGTCATCTAGAGCACCTCGTCCAGGAAACGTCGCAGCCGTTCGGATTTCGGATGATTGAACAGCTCATCCGGGGTTCCGGATTCGATGACTTCTCCTTCATCCATGAATACGACTTGGTCTGCGACCTTGCGTGCAAATCCCATTTCGTGGGTGACCACCACCATGGTCATGCCGCGCTGGCAGAGGCTGGCCATGAGGTTCAGTACGCCTTTAACCAATTCTGGGTCAAGCGCACTGGTCGCTTCGTCGAAGAGCATGATCTCCGGTTCCATGGCCAAGGCACGGGCGATGGCTACGCGTTGTTGCTGGCCGCCTGAGAGATCGCGTGGCCGGTGATCGCTGCGCTCGGCGAGCCCAACTTCAGCCAAGCGCGCTGTGGCCAGAGCTTCAGCCTTTTTGCGACTCATTCCCTTGATCTTCCACGGAGCCAGAGCCACGTTTTGCAGGGCGGTGTGGTCCGGGAAGAGGTTGAAATGCTGGAATACCATGCCGATGCGCTTGCGGACATCGTCTGGCCGGTCCCCGAGGATCGAGGATCCGTTGACCGTGACATCACCACGCCTGGGCTCATGCAATCGGTTGATGCCGCGCAATAGGGTGGACTTGCCGGAACCGGAAGGACCGATAATGCATGTGGTGGTTCCAGGAGCGACCTTGAGATTAATATTGTGCAGGATCTCGATGTCGCCGTAGGCCATCGCCAGATTTGTCAGTTCCAGCGAGGAACCGTGAAATTCCTTGATTGCGGTCATGCCCGCCCTCCTTGTGCTGAGGTTTCCAGTTCGGTAACTTCCTTCAATCCGCTGGTTGGCGGGGCCGGCTTGCGGCGTCCGGTGCGGAATTTCTGGTCGATATAGTTGACCAGATGGGTCAGCGGGACGGTGATCACCAGGTAGAAGATGCCGGCGGCTACCAGTGGCGAGAGATTGCCGGTGAGCACCGCGGCGTCCTGGCCCACTCTGAAGAGTTCTCGTTCCAAGGGGAGCAGACCAAGGAAGTAGACAAGCGATGAATCTTTCACGATGGCAATGAACTGATTAACCATCGCTGGCAGTACACGTCGGATGCCCTGCGGAATGACGACGAGCAGCATTGCCCGTCCATAAGACATGCCCAGGGCCCGGCAGGCTTCAAGCTGGCCCTTTTCAACTGATTGGATACCGGAGCGGAAGATTTCTCCGATGTATGCACTGGCGATGAGGCTGAGCGCGATGATTCCCAGTGGATAAGGGGAAGGGCCGAAAATGTCCTGCGAGATTCCGGTAAATCCGCGCCCGATGAGCAGGATGGTCAGAATGGCGGGCAGGCCGCGGAAGAGATCGGTGTAGATGCGTGCCGGAACTCGAAGCCAGCGCGTTTGGGCGATGCCCATGACAGCGACGACCATGCCGAGAACCATGCCAATGATGGTTGCGCAGATTGAAATGATCAAGGTATTGACCAGTCCGGTCTTCAACAGCTGGGGGAGTACCTCCAGCATGGAGCCGAAGTCCAGAAAGGTCTTGGAGATGCTATCGAAGAATTCCATAAATGTTCCTTGCCCTTCGGTGGTGCACGACGTGCCGCCGGGCACCGTTGAAGGTTGTAATTAAGAGTCCTTGCTGGTGGACTCGGCGCCGTTCTGTTCGGCTTTGGGCAGGTACTGCTCGGGCATTGGCGATCCCGGGAACCACTTCTGGTAGAGCTTCTTCCAGGTACCGTCTTCCATAGCTTCTGCCAGCGCCTCGTTCAAGGCCTTGCGCAGCGCCTCGTTTTCCGGTGCTATTGCGAAGCCTGCCGGAGCGTCGAACGAAGGGATATCGAGAGCATTCTCGAGGTCATATTGTTCGGTGTAGTCCTTGGCTGCTTCGTAGTCGAGGAAATGCGCGTCAATCGAGCCAGCGTTCAGGCCGGATACAGCGGTGTTGTTGTCCGGGAAGCGCACGATATCCGTATCCGTGAAGTTCTTGACGGCGTAGGCTTCCTGGAGGCTGCCCTGGACGACGCCCAGTCGCTTGCCAGCAAGATCTTCTTCTGAGGTAATGTTCTTCTCCGTAGAAGCAAGAACAGTCAGGTAGCCAGCCAGATACCCATCGGAAAAGGCCACGGTCTGCTGACGCTCTTTCGTGATGCCGATAGCGGCTACGCCTACGTCGAATTGGCCGTTGGCTACCGCAGAGAGCAAGGCTGAGAAGTCCTGGCCAGTGAAAAGAACGTTCTCGATGCCAATCCGATGCGCTACGTCGGTGAACAACTCGACGTCGAAACCGGTGAACTGGCCTTCGGAATTAGTGAAGGTATACGGCTTGCTGTCACCGATGCTCGCGACACGGATGGTGCCGGGATCAATGAGGTTGTAGGGGTTATCCTGGGCCGCTTCGGTGCTGTCGGAGCCGCAAGCGGTCAGTGACAGCGCCGCAAGAGCAAGCGCTGTGGTGGCCGCAAGGGCACGGAATCCGAGCCGAAATTTCATGGGGTTTCTCCGTTCGATACTGGGCGGGCGAATCCCGTCCAATGAATTAGGAAGATATTTTGAGACCGGTCTCAAACTGTGACGTGAGACCGGTCTCAATCTCGTTATGAAGTAAGTTACACTTCAAGTTGAAGACTCGTCAAGGGATTGAGGAAAAGTTAAATGGCTCGACGACAGGGGACCGGCGAGGTTACGATTTCCGATGTCGCACGGCTTGCCGGGGTCTCCAAGGCCCAAGCTGCACGCGCGATGGGCGGTTACGGATCAGTTAGTACCGAGGCCAAGCAGCGTGTCCAGCAAGCGGCCCAACAGCTGGGCTACCGGCCCAATGCCTTGGCCCGCAGTATCAACACCGGCAAGTCCCAGTCGCTGGGCGTGGTGGTGGGAGACGTGGAGAACCCTTACTTCGGGCAAGTGATCCGTGGCATCAGCGACGTAGCGCGCAGCCAGGGTTTCGATGTGGTCCTGGCCAACACCGGCGAATCTCTTGCAGATGAAGAGAAAGCTGTGAAGATGCTGCTCGATAAAAGAGTGGATGGGCTGTTGATTTGTCCAACTTCCCGTTCAGCGCACGGGCATATTCTCGAGGCCGAACGGACCGGGCGACCCGTCGTTCTCTTTGACCGCGATATTTCAGCCCCGGGCCTGGACGTGGTGCAGATGCGCATTTCCGAGGTGACGCGGCAGACCGTCGAAAAATTAATTGAAGCGGGGCATCGACGCATCGCCTATATTTCCACCTTGACACTTGCTTCCGAAGAATTCGAGGTGGGCCAGGAACTTGACTTGTCCACCGTTACTCAACGCGTGGATGGCATTCGGATGGCCCATGAGAACGCTGGCGTGGACGTCGACCCCAGGCTCTTCCGATTCGGTGTGAGCAACCGTGAGGCGGCTGATTCAGCAGTAGGCGAGCTGTTGCAGATGTCTGGCCCGCCAACGGCATTGGTCGCTTCGGACTCCTTGGTGGCGCTCGACCTCTTGCTCTCGCTCAAGCGCCGGGGCATTCGGGTCCCGGAAGATGTGTCGCTGGTGATGCTGGACGACCAGCCCTGGGCGGAGTTGGTGGAACCTCCCATCACGGCGGTATTCCAACCCGCCTACAGTTTGGGCGAGCAAGCTGCGACGGCACTTTTCGAACGCATTGCGGGTGCAGACGGTGGACGAGGTATCTGGCTGACCCCGAACCTGGTCCATCGTTCCTCGGTGGCACCGCCATCGACCAGGGGCGAGAAGAACGAAGAAGTTGTGTCAAAACGACCTTGTGGTGTTGGCGACAGTCCTAGGTCGTTCTAGTTGCAGTGATTTTTGCGCTCTCAGCGAGGACAGCCATTTCCCGGCTTATGGCATCGAAGCTCCGGCGGAAGGCGGCCTGAGGAGCCAGCGCGTACTCGCCGTTGCCGAATAGCTCGGTGGTCATCATTCCCGTGTAGTTGGCCGCTGCCAGGGAAGCCAAGATGGATCCGAGATCAAGATTCCCCTCCGGCCATGCCATATGGCCGGTTGGTGTCCCGTCGACCAAGTGCACATGCCAGATGCGTCCAGGAAGATTGGACATATAGGATTCTACTGACTCGTGCGCGGCAGCCATGGCTACGGTGTCAAGGCAGACACCGAGAATTGGCGAGTCGACTTCGTCGAGCATGCGTGCTGCGCCGGACGAATGAATGACCAGATTCGACTCCACCCGCTGAAGCGGTTCCAGCAGGCAACGCACGCCGTGGAGATCCGCATAGGCCGTGATCTGTTTTAGAGCATCCCGTGAGCGTTCCCACGCCATTTCTTCAGGCTCATCCTCGGTGCCTCGTCCCGACGTCAAAAAGAGGAACTCAGCGCCGAGCGCGGAAGTAACTTCCACCGCGTGTTTAAGCTGATCTATGCTCCGCTTTCGAAGACCAGAGTCGGGAGAAGCAATATTTATCGGATATGCCACTTGCTCCGGTGTGAAGCACAGTGCCACCATCCCGTAGGAGTCAAGCTTCTGAGCTATGGACTTGGCCTCTTTGGTTCCCATGGTAGTGATCTCTGCATGTGGGGCGATGCCCCATAGCTCGAATTGGCGGCGCCCAAACTCGGCCATATCGTTCAGGCAGCGTTCGAAACTGTGATGCTGGTAGGAAAAGTTCGTCCCGGTCAGCTGATGCATTCCAAGTTGGCCATCGTTCATTTTCCGACACCTTCGGAAAGGCCCTTGATGAAGTACCTTTGGCTGGCAAAGAACAGGATGAGTACGGGTATCGCCGCAATAGCCATTCCTGCGAACACCACCGGGTAGTCAGTGCCGTGCTTGCTCAGCAGGCTGGTCAGGCCCACCGGGAGCGGTTCAATGCTGCTTCCGCTGGTGAACACCATGGCAAACAGATACTCATTCCATGCGAACAAGACGTGCAGAAGCACGGTTGACACCAGGATTGGCGTGCACATAGGCAGAATGATATGCCAGAAAGTCCTCCACCGGCTCGCTCCATCCATCTCTGCTGCCTCATCGATTTCAAATGGCAGATCGATCATGTAGGCGCGAATGAGGAATGTCGTGAATGGAATCCGGAATGCGGTGTAGAGAATCAGCAAGGCCCAGAACGTGTTGTAGAGGCCCAGCGACTGCATGAGTTTGACCAGCGGAACCAAGGCGACCGTCGGCGCCAGCATTAAGCCGCCGAGGATGAATCCCATCCAGAATTTCGAGAACGGAATCTTGACGCGGCTGAGACCGTAGGCTGCCCAAGAACTGATTAAGACCGTAGAGATGGTCGAAGTCACGGTGACCAGCACACTGGTCGTAACGTAGTTGCTCACCCCGCGGTTCCAGGCATTGACGTAGTTCTGCCAAGTTAACTGTTGCGGTAATGCAAATGGATCAGCGAAGAGCTCCGAGTTGGTCTTGAAGCCGTTCATGAGCATCCACAGCAGCGGATACACCACGACAACGGCGAGCCCGAGGAGGAAAGTCCACACGAAGGTCCGTGAGATCGTCCCGATGACCTGAGTTCGAGTTACCACTGCACTCTCCTTCTCTTGGTGTACCACATCTGAAGCAAGCCGATGACGAGCGTCAGGACGAAGATGATAGTGGCTATTGCCGCGGCATAACCGAAGTCATTGCGGGAGAATCCGTTTTCGTAGAGCCAAGTGCCCAGCACCTGCGTGGAATTGTTCGGTCCGCCGCTGGTCATGACCATGACCTCGTTGAAGACCTGGAAAGCACCGGAAATCGTTACGATGACCATCAACCCAGTCATCTCCCGGACCAGGGGCACTGTGATGTGGATGAACTGTCTAAGTGGCCCGATCCCGTCCAGTTCGGCAGCCTCGAACAGATCGCGCGGAATCCGCTGGATGGCTACGGCGAACAATAGCGTGCTGTAGCCGAAGCCCTGCCACTGGCTCATCATGATGATGCCCATCATCGCCGTGGATTCCTGACCGAGCCACGGCTGCGCCAAGTGGCCAAGATTCACTGCACTGAGCAAGTGGTTCAGCATGCCCAATTGGGGCTCATAAATGAAGTAGAACAGAAGCCCCGAAACCGTCAGGGAGATCGCCGAGGGAATGAAGTAGAGTGCGCGCAGGCAGCGCCGCAGTCTTTCAGTTCGGCGTGACTCTATCAGCACCGCCAAGACCAAGGCTCCGGCCACCTGGAACACCAGGGAGATGAAGGCGTAGAGGAAATTGTTTCCCAGTGCGGTGTAGAACACCGGGTCCTTCGCCAACTTGCTGAAGTTCTCCAGGCCGACAAATTCACTCTGACCCGAATAGATATCCCATTGCATCATAGAGAAAGCGAAATTCTGCAGCAACGGCCAGTAGACGAACGCTATCAGGACGGCAATGGCTGGCACCAGCCACCACACACCACGGGCCGTGTGTTTGCGGCCAAACATTGGTTTCACTTTCGGGTATTGCTTTGACTTCCTAGCAGAGCTGGCTTGCGCGGTTCGCGGTTTGTCTATGACTGTTCCGGCCATGGCATTGCCTACTTCGCCGATTCGCTAGCAGCACGCACTGACTCGATTACCTCGCTAGGAGTGCTGCTGCCGCTGGTGAGCGCTTCTCCGCCGGCAAGCCAGGCATCAGCGACTTCGGGAACGGTAACGGTATCCAGCCACATCACCAACGACGAGGCCCCATTGACCTTTTCGATACCGGTTGAGACAGCCTCGGAGGAAGTCTTATTGGTGACTGCGCCCTTGACTGCGCTCGGTTGGCCGTATGGTGCAGCAGAAAGCGTTTTGGCGTTGTCCTTATTGGTGGCAAATTTCATGAAGTCGGCCGCCAATGCTGCCTGCGAGGATTTGGCATTGATCATGTAGCCTTCGGGAGCACCTTCGATGGCGCCGCGGTCTCCGGCGGCCCCTTCTGGGGCTGGCAGCGGGAAGATCCCGAACTTGTCCGGGTCGAGCTTTCCCTTTCTCGCGACGCTGTCGAATTCAAGGATTTCCTGGTAATACATTGCAGAACGGGAACCGGCGAAAGACTCCTGAGCTGTCGTGTAGAGCACTCCATTCGAGCCGCCTTGGGTATTGGTGCATTCTTCGACCAGTTGCTGGTACTGGGTTAAGGCGAGTTCGTAGCCCGGGTCTGTCCAGGCTGCGGTTTCGGGCTTGAAGTCGGCATGCAGCACATCGGCGGGGACGTTGTAGGCGAAGAGCTGCTGCAAGTAATGCAACGCGGGCCATCCGTCCTTGTTGCCGAATGCTATTGGCTCGTAACCGGCATCACGCAAGGCCTTGCAACTGCCGATGAGGCCGTCGAAAGTCGTGGGCACCTTGATGCCTGCTTTTTCAAAGGCTTCTTTGTTATAGCCCATGAACTTGCCATTGTTGTACATCGGAATTCCATAGTATTTGCCGTCAATTGCGAAGGCCTGAAGGGACGCTTCACCAAAGGAGGAACCCCACTGGGTATCCGGAGCAATGATCTCACTCAGGTCTGCAGCCAGGCCGCCTCGTACGAAGTTCTCCTGCCAGTTTCCGGTCCAAGTGAAATAGGCGTCCGGCAGGGCATTGGAAGCGGTGAGCGTACGGACCTTGTCCTTGATGGATTGGTCTGATTCCTGAATGAGTTCAACCGTGACTTCAGGATGTTCCTTTTCATAGCGCTTGGCGATGTCCTCGAAGTACGGCTCAAGTGGTTCGCCTGCGAATTTCGTGAGAATGCTGATAGTGCCGGTGTAATTCGGGGCCGAGCTCAAATTGGCGGCGGGAGCACTGTCTGGTGCTGAACCGCCACAAGCAGACAGGGCCAGCGCGGCAATGGCCAATGTGCTCATCAGGGCAAGACGTGGGTTTTTCAAGATCGACCTCCCGGTTTCGCCCCGGCCCAGGGCGTTCTGGGTTGCTGAGGCTATCTAATGACTTGGATGTGAATATACACACATTCTGATACCGGTACCAGAGTCTTTCGTAAAATTTCTCACCCCGGGGTGGCGGTAGGCTCGTACATCGCATTAGGAGCCACTTATTTCACGGGATTTCAGGATTTTTTGATAATCCCTTGACGGTCTATTGAATTCCGTGCAAGCATGAATTCACCTGATACCGGTATCACATATGGTCATATCTAGACCCCTGAGATCTTCGAAAGGATCACCCTCATGCTCGGTTTCAACGAGTTGGAATTCCGCGCCCAAATTGGAAGCGCAGTATCACTTCGTCCGCAGATTGAAAGCTACGTTGACCAGCAACTGGCTGGTGGCATCGACAACATCCTCTTGGTGGGATCCGGGGGAACCTATGCGCAGATGTGGCCTTATGAGCTTCTCGCACGGCAGAGATCCACGATGCCATTCCGGACGGCCATCGCCGCAGAGATCATCGAAGCAGGAGATGCCCAGCTCAATGAGCGCACGCTTGCTGTGTTCACTTCCGTCTCGGGCACCACGGATGATGTCGTGCGGGCCATTGACTATGTCGCTTCACGGGGAGCTGCAACCGTTGCATTTACCGGCTACCCGGATTCCCCCATTGGGCAAAAGGTCGACAAGGTTTTCATTTCGCAGCCCAAGACCTGGCCTTTCGACATGCAGTTGCTGTTGCTGGTCGGAAGCATCTTGAACCAGCGTGGAGAATTCGGCGAATACACCGTGGTTGCCGACGAAATGGAAAATCTCCCCGGGGCGCTGGTTGCGGTAGCCGAAAAGGCCGAAGAGCAGGCAATTTCCTTTGCCGAGGCCAATAAGGACACCGACTACCACTTCCTCATCGGCGGTGGACCGCTGTGGGGCTTCACGTACCTGTACTCAATGTGCATCCTCGAAGAAATGCAATGGATCAAGACCTCCCGCGTCCACAGCGCAGAATTTTTCCATGGCGCCCTGGAGCTCCTGGAAGAAGACACTTCGGTCATCATCTTCCAGGGCGAAGACTCGACCCGGCCTCTGACCGATCGCGCCGAAGAGTTCGCCAAGCGCATCAGTTCAAATGTCGCCGTTTTCGACACGAAGAATTACGAACTTGCCGGATTCAGCCCAGTCAGCAGAGCACTGATCGCGCCGATTGTCCTGGACACTGTCATGGGTCGAGTGAGCAAGCATCTCGAACGCGTCCGTGACCACTCGCTGGATCTGCGCCGCTACTACAGGGTCATGGAATACTAAGCCGCCATCCGTCCGTGCCGGGGCGCTGCCATGCGTCCCGGCCATCGTTCTGCAATCAAGGAGTCAAGCAAATGCGAGTGCTCGGTCTGGGCGACAATATCATCGACCGCTTCGTTGATCGCCGCGTGGATTATCCAGGCGGCAATGCCGTTAATGTGGCAGTGTTCTCCCGGCGCCATGGAGCCGAAGCAGCCTACCTTGGGGTCTTTGGAGATGATCTGCTGGGCAAGTACCTGCGCCGCACGCTCGAAGCTGAAGGCGTTGCGACAAGTCACTGCCAGGTCAAGCAGGGAAACACCGGTGTTTCCAGGCTTCACGTGGTGGATGGTGACCGCACTTTCCTTGGCTGGAATGGAGGCGGCGTCACCGTATCCAAGCCATTGACCCTGGATAACGAACTGCTTGAATACATCACAGCCTTCGACCTTGCCCATTCCAGCGTCTATTCGCGAATGGAAACGCAATTGCCGGCCTTGTACAGGACCGGAGCACTGATCAGCTTCGACTACTCCAGCGAAGCCGAATTCCGCAGCGATGAGTACTTGAATGCCACGGCTCCTTATACCGATTTGGCACTGGTATCTTGCGGATCGCTCAGCTTGGCCGAATCCAAGGCGCTGCTGTTGCGAATCGCCCAAGCTGGAGCGCCGCTGGTGGTGGGCACTCGCGGCGAATCCGGATCCCTGTTCTTCGACGGACAGCATTTCCTTTCTCATCCGGCTCATCTGCACACGGACCACAGCGCCCTGGTCGACACCATGGGGTGCGGAGATGCGTTCCTGTCAGCCACTGTAGTTGCCCTTTTCGACCACGGTTGGAAACGCGGCCGGGCTCCTGAGCCAAACGAGATTCAGCATGCTCTGGCCGCCGGTGCCGAAGCCGCCAAGTTCCAATGCACCGTGGAAGCGGCCTTTGCCCACCCCCTGTGCTGGTCGGAAGAATCCCAGGCAGTAAGATAAATGAAACCACAGGAATAAACAGGAGACTTCTGAAAATGTCGCAGATGAGGACGGGGGCTCCGACCATTTCCGATGTTGCGAAGGCAGCAGGCGTCGGGCGGGCTACGGCAGCAAGGACTCTCGGTGGCTACGGATATGTAAGTCCGCAAATGCAGGCCAAAGTCCTGGAAGCTGCCGAAGATCTGGGATACCGCACCAACGCGCTGGCACGCAGCATGTCCACCGGGGTGACGCATACTCTAGGCGTGATCGTGGCTGACGTCGGCAACTCATTCTTCTCCGGGGTGCTGCGGGGTATCGCCGATACTGCACGGATGCACTCGATTGACACCCTGGTGATCAGCACCGATGAATCGCGGGAGAAAGAGATCTCAGCGATCAACGCACTGATCAATAAGCGGGTGGATGGCATCATCATCTCCACAGCGGCCCGCACGCTGGCTGCTGCGGAGCATATCGTCGAAGCCCGAGATCAAGGAATTCCCGTCGTCTTGGTCGACCGGGCACTACCGGGCCTGGGACTCGATGAAGTAGTCATCGACAATCGCGCAGCCACTCGAAACGCCATCCGCAGCCTCATCGATGAAGGCCACCGGCGCATTGCCTTCGTCTGGGGACCGCCAACTGTTTCCAGGCCGACGCTGCGCCGCGAGCTCATTGATGCTTCCTCGGATAACCTCTTCACCGAAGCCGAGCGCCTTGAAGGCTACCTCGATGCGCTGGACGACGAAGGCATTGCATTCGATCCGTCGCTGATCATGACGAGCGAGAAGACTTCCGAGAAGGCGCGAGAAGAAATGCTGCGCATGTTCCAGCTGCCCGCTGCGCCAACAGCGGTGTTCTGCACGGAATCGGACGCCGTGGTCGGAGCCTTGCGCGCCATCCGGGAGCAAGGCCTGCGGATTCCCGAAGATGTTTCGCTCATCGGCTTTGACGATAATCCTTGGGCAGAAGTCATGAACCCGCCGCTGAGCATGATCGCCCAACCCATGCACGAGCTCGGTGTCCAAGCTGCGCAGCGGCTGTTGGCCCGAATTGAGAACACTGCGACGGAACCTGCCCGCATCACACTGACTACCGAGCTGATTCAACGCGATTCAGTGGCATCCTCCAACCCCCGAGCATGACCCCCGGGCCGGAGCTATGCCTTCGCCTCTTGGGTGAAGAAGGAGATCTTGCCACTGGCTTCCAAAATAGCCAGCCTGACAGAGCTGTAGTTCTCGATGCCTGATTGCCGGGCCAGCATGCTCAGCTCATCCAGGCCGATGCGCTCCTTATGCAGGGCCTTGCGATCCACCACGCCATCGCGGATCAGCACGATAGGCCGGCCCTGCATTAGCTTGCCCACTTTAGGCCAGCGCATATTCGCGTAGTTCAGGGCCGCTGCCAGAATCAGCATGGTGAAAACCGCCAGCAGGCTTCCGGTGAGTGATCGGTCTTCCATGGTGATGCCCTGCTGCACCAGATCGCCCAGGACCACGAAGAGGACCAGCTCGAAGGAGCTGAGCTCACCGAGGGTGGACCTGCCGGAGGCTCGGGTCACCAGCCACAGGATGATGAACGCGACGGCCGCGCGGATGACAATTTCCATCAGGGGGTCCTCCAGGTTTCAATGTCGAGGGTTAACTGCGTATCTTCTGCGGTGATGCCCAGCGACCCCATGGTTTTCGGTTTCCATTGGTCCGAGGCACGGCCGGTCAGCGTGGCCACCATCGAGCGTTCCCCTTTCGCCGGGGCCACCTCGAATTCCACCGTGCCATCGCCTCGGCTTGACTGGGATTCCGGTTCCGGGAAAGCAGAGAAATCCTCGAAGAACATGAGGTAGTCCTCGCTGATGGAGATCTTGACCATTTCGGGCAGTGGCTGCGGCGAGCTGAGCGCTATCCGCAATTGGATTTCATTGCCGGCCCGCACCACCAACGGATATTCCACCTGGATATCCAGGTTGCCGGCGCGCCGCCCGGTGGACTTCTCCTGGTCGAAGGCGCCAAGGAGGGCCACGAGCACGAGGGCAGTCACCGCGAGCAGCGTTGCCAACCTGAGCCGGCGCCGCCCTTTGTTGTCCTCTTCTGCCGTGATGTCATCCAAGGTCGAGTCATCGACCGTGGCCTGGTAGATGTTCTGCATGGAATTCCGGCCTCCTTGCGCTGCTGATTCGAGGCTAGTTCGACCCATCGCGCTGAACGCTGGCAGGACCCCACTTCACAGGAGATTTCCAGATCACAGCTGCCGCTCCCGGCGGGGAGAACCTGTGCGTTTGGGTCAGGGGCTTGAGCCGGCCAGCAGATAGTGCCACCGTGGCATGAGGAGGGAGAAAACATGAACAACCAGGACGTGCTCGACAAGCAGCAAATCAGCGATTACCTCAAGGACCTGCCGCACTGGCGCGAAGTGCCCGGGGCCATCGCCGCGGTTTTCCAGGCCAAGACCTCGGCGATGGCCATCGAGCTGGTGAACGAGATTGCCAGCGCCGCCGAACTGGACCAGCATCACCCTGACGTCGACTGGCGGTACAACAAGGTCTTCGTCACCACCACTTCCCATGACGCTGGTGGCCAGGTCACCACCCGCGATATCGCGCTGGCCGCAAAGATCTCCGAGCGCGCCGAGGCGCTGGGTGTCGCCGCGCATACGGAACTGATCGGTGTTGTTGAAATCGCCATCGATACCGACGATGCACAGCGGATCGCGCCGCAGTGGGCCGCCGGGCTGGGATACCGGGTCATGGCTGATGGTTCACTGGTGGATCCCGACCGCAGGCTGCCGGCCATCTGGTTCCAGGAAACCGCCTCGCCCAACCCTAACCGGTTCCATCTGGATATCTGGAAGCCCTATTCCGAAAGCTCCGGGGTGCTGGAGAAGCTGCGGGAGCAAGAAGCCGCCCTCGATGACCAGCAAGCACCGAGCTTCGTGGTGGCCACCGACCGGCAGGGCAACCGCTTCTGCATCTGCACCGAGCAGGACCGGTAAGCAAGCCGGTTCCGACCGGCGGCAGCGCCGAATATCCAACGGTGACGCGGGTCTCAGCGCTGCAAATCTCCGCAGGAAAAAACAGGATTTTTATTCTTGCCCGCAGATTATTCGAGAAGTATTCGTGATGACCGTTGTAAATACTAATCTGTAGAACGTCGCACACGAGGGCATCGCCCCGGAAATGTATTGATGCCAATCCCACGCATGTCCCAGATTAGGAAGAATTTTCATGATTATCGGAGTTCCCAAGGAAGTAAAGAACAACGAATTCCGTGTGGCCCTCACGCCTGCAGGCGCCTCCGAATTCGTAGCCCGTGGCCACGAAGTCGTGGTGGAAACCGGAGCCGGGGCCGGGTCCGGCAATGCGGACGAATCGTACCTCGCAGCCGGTGCCCGCATCGCGCCTGATGCGGATGCGACGTGGGCGGAAGCCGAGATGATCCTGAAGGTCAAGGAGCCGGTGGCCTCGGAGTACCATCGCCTGCGTGCGGGCCAGGTGCTGTTCACCTACCTGCATCTTGCCGCCTCGCGCGAATGCACTAACGCGCTGTTGTCCTCTGGATGCACCGCTATCGCCTATGAAACCGTGACCGCGGGCCGGACATTGCCACTGCTGGCCCCGATGTCGGAAGTGGCCGGCCGCTTGGCAGCCCAGATCGGTGCCGTCCAGCTGCAGCAGCCCAATGGAGGTTCCGGAGTGCTGATGGGCGGAGTGCCAGGCACCCGTCCGGCTAAAGTGGTAGTGATTGGCGGCGGCGTTGCAGGGACGCATGCAGCCCAGATTTCCATGGGCATGGGCGCCGATGTCACCATCATCGATATCAACCTTGCCCGATTGCGCGAAGTGGACCAGGCGTTCAACGGCCGCATCAAGACGCAGGCCTCCCAGCGGATGGCCATTGCCCAGCAAGTCGCGTCGGCTGACCTGGTCATCGGCTCGGTGCTGATCCCGGGCGCGGCGGCCCCCAAGCTGGTCACCGACGACATGGTGGCGGACATGCGACCAGGATCCGTGCTGGTGGACATCGCCATCGACCAGGGCGGTTGCTTCGAGGGCTCCCGTCCCACGACCCATGCCGAACCGACGTTCAAGGTGCACGATGCGGTGTACTACTGCGTAGCAAATATGCCTGGCGCCGTCCCGCATACCTCCACCGCGGCGCTGACCAACGCCACTTTGCCCTACGCGCTTCGCATCGCGGACAAGGGCTGGAAGCAAGCACTGCGCGAGGATTCCGGGTTGGCCAATGGGCTGAACGTCCATGACGGGTCGGTCGCCATCAAGTCGGTGGCTGATGAGTTCGGACTGCCCCTGCTGCCAGCTGAGCAGGTGCTCGGCGCAGCGACGCTGGTCTAGCCGGCAGCGCGAGCCAGGCGCAGGGAGCCCGGCCAGGCAGGGAGCTGGCCGGTATTCCCCTGCGGTGCGGCCGTGGTGCTGCGCTGGTTCGGGCGCGGATCACTGATTGGGCAAAATCAATCGCGAGGATGATTCTACTTGTCGGTGGTGGACACTAGACTGGCAATCGCCCTTCAATCATCGCGCCCTTAATCCGGAGTGGCGCGGTGCCGGAGAGCCTGATGCCAGCGAGGATTTTCCACATGCTTCTCAAGCTCATCTTGAAACATTCCAGGCCCTATACGGGCTGGATCATTGCCGTTATCATTTTGCAGCTGGCCACCACCATGGCCACTCTCTACCTTCCAAGCCTCAACGCCAAGATCATTGACGTGGGCGTCGTGAATGCCGACGTCGACTACATCTGGCGCACCGGCGGACTCATGCTGATCGTGGCCCTGGTGCAGGTGGCCACCGCGGTGGCTGCCGTCTACTTCGGGGCCAAGACCGCCATGAGCGTCGGCCGCGACATCCGCCAGTCGGTCTTCGAGAAGGTTTCCACCTTCTCGGCCCAGGACGTGAACAAGTTCGGCGCTGCCACCCTGATCACCCGCGGCACCAACGATGTGCAGCAAATCCAGATGCTCACCCTGATGGCGCTGAACTTCATGATCAACGCTCCGATCATGTCCGTCGGCGGCGTGGTGATGGCCATCCGCGAGGACCCAGGCTTGTCCTGGCTCGTCTGGGTTTCGGTGCCTCTGGTGCTGATCGTGGTCGGCCTGCTGGTCATCAAGCTGATGCCGCTGTTCCGCGATATGCAGACCCGCATCGATGGAATCAACGGCGTGCTGCGCGAGCAGATCACCGGTATCCGCGTGGTCCGCGCCTTCGTGCGCGAAAACCACGAGACCGAGCGCTATGACGATGCCAACCAGAAGCTGACCGATCTCGGCGTGAAGGTCGGCAACCTGTTCGTCCTGATGTTCCCTGCCATCACCATGATCCTGCACCTGTCCACCGCGGCAGTGCTCTGGTTCGGCGGCCACCGGGTGGACAACGGCGATGTGGAAGTCGGCGCCCTGACCGCTTTCTTGCAATACCTGCTGCAGATCCTGATGGCCGTCATGATGGGCACCTTCATGGCCATGATGATTCCACGTGCCATGGTGTCGGCCGACCGCATCTCCGAGGTTCTTGACAGCGAACCGTCGATGCAGGATGCCGCAGACCGCGAGGTCCTGCTTCCAGAACCGGGCACCGTTGAATTCAAGGACGTGACCTTCGGCTACCCGGGGGCAGAAGCTCCGGTGCTCTCGGGCATTTCCTTCACCGCCAAGCCGGGACAGACCACTGCCATTATCGGTTCCACCGGTGCCGGCAAGACGACCCTGTTGAATCTGATTCCGCGGCTCTACGACGCGACGGAAGGCGAGATTCTCATTGGCGGCGTGCCGCTGAAGGAATTGGGCCGGGAAGCAATCTCGCGCAATATCTCCGCCGTGCCACAGCGCCCCTACCTGTTCTCCGGAACCATCGCCAGCAACCTGCGCTTCGGCGCGCAGGATGCCAGCGACGAAGAACTGTGGGAAGCATTGGATATCGCGCAGTCAACCGACTTTGTCACCGACCGCGAAGGCCAGCTTGAATCCACCATCTCGCAGGGCGGCACCAACGTCTCGGGCGGCCAGCGCCAGCGGCTGTGCATTGCCCGCGCCTTGGCCGCCAAGCCGATGACCTATCTTTTTGATGATTCCTTCTCGGCCTTGGATGTGAACACCGACGCCAAGCTGCGTGCAGCTTTGGCTGAACCAACCAAGGACGCGGCGGTCATCATCGTGGCCCAGCGTGTCTCCACGATTACCGAGGCAGATCAGATCCTGGTTCTGGACCACGGCGAAATCGTGGCCCGGGGAACCCACGAAGAACTGCTGGAATCCTCGGAAACCTACCAGGAAATCGTGACGTCCCAGTTGAGCGTGGAGGAGGTGGCCTAAGTGGCGAAGAAACAGAAAAATGCGCAACCGGAGCAGCTTGATAGCGAGCTGGCCGCAATTGACGAATTTGAAGTAGCCGCTGGTGCCGATGACTGGAGCGGTGGTGCTCCAGCGCGCAAGGCAGAGCACTTCTGGCCATCGGCCAAGCGCCTCGTCGGCCTGATGTCCCCGTACAAGTGGGGCATGGTCCTGGTGTTCGCGCTGATCACCGTGTATGTGGTGCTGTCGGTGATCGCCCCGCGTGTTCTGGGCAAGGCCATGGACGTGATCTTTGCCGGATTGATCGGCAAGAACATCCCTGCCGGGACGCCGGCCGATGTTGTCATCCAGCAGCTGCGGGATTCTGGCCAGGGCACCCAGGCGGACATGCTCTCGAAGGTCGATTTTGTGCCCGGACAGGGCATCGACTTCACCCAGCTCTCGCAGTTCATCCTGATTGTCCTTTCGATGTACTTCGTGGCGTCGGTCTTCTCCTGGGCTTCGGGCTGGCTGCTGAACAAGCTGGTCATGCGCGTGGTCTACAACCTGCGCAAGGACGTCGAGGACAAGCTCAACCGCCTGCCGCTGAACTACTTTGATACCCGCCAGCGCGGAGATGTGCTCTCCCGCGTGACCAACGATGTGGATAATATCCAAAATGCGCTGCAGCAGGCCTTGAGCCAGCTGGTGCAGTCCATCATGACGGTCATCGGCATTGTCATCATGATGTTCGTGGTGTCCTGGCAAATGGCCCTGATTGCCTTGGTTGCCTTGCCGCTGTCCGGTATTGCCGCCGGTGTCATCGGCTCCAGGGCTCAGAAGCTGTTCACCGCGCAGTGGAAGAACACCGGTGCGCTTAACGGCCAGATCGAGGAATCCTTCTCGGGCCACGAGCTGATGAAGGTCTTCGGCCGCGAAGAGGACATGGTGGATCGCTTCACCGCCCGCAACGAAGAGCTGTACAAGGCCAGCTTCGGTGCCCAGTTCGTTTCCGGCATGATCATGCCAGTGATGAACTTCGTGTCCTACCTCTCCTACGTCGGCATCGCCGTCGTGGGCGGCCTGCGCGTGGCTTCGGGTGCGATGAGCCTTGGCGATGCCACGGCCTTCATCCAGTACTCGCGCGAGTTCACCCAGCCGCTGGGCCAGATCGCCGGCGTGGCGAACATGCTGCAGTCCGGCGTGGCCTCGGCAGAGCGGACCTTCGAGCTGCTGGACGCCGAGGAACAGGATCCAGAGGACGCCCAGGCAACCCTGCCTGAGCGCACCGACGGCCATGTCTCCTTCCAGAACGTGTCCTTCTCCTACACCCCGGACAAGCCGCTGATCGAGGACCTGTCCTTTGATGCGGACCCAGGCCACACGGTGGCGATTGTCGGTCCGACCGGTGCCGGCAAGACCACCTTGGTGAACCTGGTGATGCGCTTCTACGAGTTGAACTCGGGGAAGATCATGCTCGATAACCATGACATCACCCAGCTCTCGCGTGCTGATCTGCGTTCCAAGGTGGGCATGGTGCTCCAGGATGCGTGGCTCTTTGGCGGCACCATCATGGAGAATATCCGCTACGGACGTCTGGATGCCACCGATGAGGAAGTCATCGAGGCTGCCAAGGCAACCTTCGTGGATCGTTTCGTGCGTGCACTGCCCGATGGCTATGACACCATCATCGATGAAGAAGGCACCAACGTGTCGGCCGGCGAGAAGCAGCTGATCACGATCGCCCGTGCGTTCGTGGCCAACCCTTCCCTGCTGATTCTCGACGAGGCCACCAGCTCGGTGGATACGCGCACCGAGTTGCTGGTGCAGCAGGCGATGGCCGCATTGCGCAGCGATCGCACCAGCTTCGTGATTGCCCACCGCCTTTCGACGATCCGCGATGCCGACACCATTCTGGTGATGGAAGCGGGCAAGATCGTCGAGCAGGGCAACCACGAGCATCTGCTGAAGACCCAGGGCGCCTACTACCGCTTGTACCAGTCGCAGTTTGCTGGTCCAGCCGAGGACGTGGATGCGAATCCGGATACCGCAGCGGTGGCCGCGGTGTCCGCTGGAGCTCCGGTGGCTTCCGATTTGGCACCGGAGGCCAAGGAGGAAACCGAGTAGTTTTCCTCCCTGGAGGCCCCGGGTTCTGGCAGTTCATTCCTGCCGGAATCCGGGGCCTTTGCCGTGCTCGGCCAGGGGTTTCAGAAGCCGCCAAAGTGCGCGACCAGGTCACCAATAGCGCATCTTTCCGCGGATGATGATGCAATGTGATCATGATGCTTAGACAGCTGGAATATCTGGTGGCGCTGGCCAATGAAGGGCACTTTGCCCGGGCCGCCGAGGAATGCGCGGTCTCCCAGCCAGCATTGTCCGAAGGCATCCGAAAACTTGAAAAGGAACTGGGCGCGCCACTGGTCAGGCGCAGCCATGCCTTCCAGAGCTTGACCGTTGAAGGGCAGACCGTGCTCAAATGGGCTCGAAAGCTCCTGAAAGACCACGAATCGCTGAAACAGGAAATTGCCCATTACCAGCATGGGCTCAATGGAACCTTGCGCATCGGCACCGTTCCTGCCGCCTCCTCCACGGTCGCAACGCTCACCGACAAATTTGCCCGGGCCTATCCGGAAGTGGGCATCAATGTCCAGGCCAGCCTCCGGTCGGAAGAGATTGTCCGCCAGATCAGGAACTATGAGCTGGACGCGGGGCTGATCTATGCGGAGCCGCAGGACGTGGCCGGACTGCTGGTTTACCCGCTCTATGCCGAGGAGCATGTGCTGCTCACCGCGACGGGCGTACTCGACCAAGACGCGGTGGTGCCATGGAGCTCAGCCTTGGAGCTGCCATTGTGCCTTCTGGACTCATCCATGAGGGGACGCCAAGTGCTTGACCAGACGCTCAGCGAGCATGGCCTGGAAGTCTCCCCGCGCATCGAATGCGACTCGATAGTCACGCTGCTCGCGCATGTGTCAACGGGAAATTGGGCCAGCATTGTCCCGCGCCAGTGGCTGCCTCCGCTGGGCACCCTTCCCGGAATCGAGTTGACCCGGCTGGATGATCCGCAGGTCACATCGCAGATTTCCCTGGTGATGGAAGATGACAATCCGTTAACTTTGATGACGCGAGCGCTCCAGAAGATTATTTTTGAGATTTTTCCGTCGACCAATGGCGCTTCCAGTAGTCTTCATAACTAATATTTATTGGATCATCGGATCTAATTGTTGGATTTGATCAAGGCATATCCCTGAACCTAGAAATAGGCCCGAGCTCATGACCGACTCGGGGCATGCGACAGGAGGCGGGGATAAATCAATGGAACGAGGCAGCGCTTCAGTGCTCCGGGGGCCAAGCGAAAGCGGCAACCGGCCAGGTGCCACGCTGGTCCCAGGGCTGCGCTGACGATGGGCAGAGCAACGCCGCTCCTCACGGCCATCCGGAAGTCCACGCCGAAGCCCGCTTCATTGATTGACTGGCAGCGTTTTGCCATGGCGCACAGCCCGGAGATTCGTCCGGCCGTCCGCGTTGGCCTTGGCCTGGGGATCCCCGGCAGCGTATTGCTGGCAACGGGCAGAACTGACCTCCTCGCCTACGCGGTGTTCGGCTCCATCGTCGGAATGTACGGCCGCGCTCCGCACCGTCGGCAGCGGCTGAAGAACCAGCTGCTCGGGGCGGCCATGATGCTCTGCGCGGGAATCTGCGGGATCGCCATGGCTCCTTTGGGATTGCACGGGTGGGTGCTGCTTGCCGGAGGAATGTTCTGGTCAGCCTTCAGCTCGGTGATCGCCGATCGATATGGGATCAAGCCAGGCGGAGCCTTCTTCCCGCTTTTTGCCTTTGGTGCTTTGGGGACCTTGCCGGTGGGGGAGCTGCCTGCAGTGGATGGGCTGATTGCGTTTGTGGCGACCGCGCTGTTCAGCGTCCTGCTCGGCCAAGCCGATCGATTTGAAGCCATCGGCGAACGCAGGAGGGGCGCCACGGCGATTCCCTGGCCCGCCATCCTGCGCAGGGCAAGAACCTACCTGCTGGTGATTTTCCTGGCTGGAGCTGTCGGGATCTTGCTGCACGTGGAACATCTCCAATGGATCCTGGCCGGGGCGGCCGTTCCGCTGGCCGCTGGCAATGCCCGAGGGCGCTTGCGGCGAGGCGCTCACCGGCTCGCCGGTACCCTGGCTGGCATTGGCGCGCTGTTGGGAATCAGCTACCTGGCGCCCAGTGAGCCGGTGATCGGGTGCCTGATCATCTTGCTGATGTTCCCTACCGAGGCCTATATGGCTAGAAACTACGGTCTTGCCCTCAGCTTCTTCACCCCGCTGATTATCTTGATGCTCCAATTGGCCAATCCGAAGATCGGATCGCAGCTGGTGTGGGACTGCGCCATGGGAAATCTGCTGGGCGTGGTGGTCGGCATTGCGGCGGCCGCCATGGTTGAACGGCGCCCTTCATCCATGAAAGCCAACCTAGGCGAAGCGCGGAAATCGAACAGCAGCATGAACCCCGATGAAAAATAAGACAAATGAGTTCTATTAAATAGTCTGAGGTCTACCCGAATCCGGCTGTCAGGACATAAGCTGTCCTTGAACTCGCATATTTTCATCGAGGAAAGGAAAAGAAAGCATGTCTGATGCATCCGTGCCTACTGTGGGCGCAAAACTTTCGGCAGAATTCTTGGGCACCTTTGTGCTGGTCTTTGGTGGCTGCGGTTCGGCCATTTTCGCGGCAAAAGTCATGGCAGATGAATCCGTCAACATGGGGATCGGATTCATGGGCGTCGCTTTGGCCTTCGGCTTGACCGTATTGGTCATGGCCTACGCCGTCGGGCATATCTCCGGAGGGCACTTCAATCCTGCGGTCACCTTGGGCACCGCCTTCGCTGGCCGCACCCCATGGAAAGACGTGGCACCTTATATCGTCACGCAGATCATTGCCGCTTCGGTGGCCGGCGCGGTGCTGTTCTGGATCGCCTCGGGCAAGGATGGCTTCAGCGCAGTTGATTCAGGATTTGCCTCCAACGGCTACGGCGATCGTTCACCCGATGGCTATTCCCTGGTTGCGGCCTTGGTTGCTGAAATCGTCCTCACCGCTATTTTCCTCTACGTGATCCTGGGTTCCACCGACGAGCGCGCGCCCAAGGGCTTTGCCCCGATTGCCATCGGCCTGTCGTTGACCCTGATCCACCTGGTGTCGATTCCGGTCACCAACACCTCGGTCAACCCCGCTCGTTCGCTGGGCGTAGCCTGGTTTGCCGGTCCTGAGGCCTTGGGCCAGGTCTGGCTGTTCATTCTCGCGCCGATTATTGGCGCGGCTATTGCCGGTGTCAGCTACAAGGTCTTGTTCCCGGCCTTCGTCGACAAGGGCCGCGAAGGATTCGACCGCAACTAGGGTCTGATCCTCTTTGGCGCCTAGTGCCAGCTCTCTGCGCCCGAGGGCGATCACTGCTCATGCAGTGATCGCCCTCGGGCGTTCTAGCGCCTGGGCACCGGCAAGGACGGCGATCTGCGTCTGCTCGCTCACGGTTGAGGCAAATCCATAGGCAAGCCCATTAGGCTTGTACCATGCAACAATGGCCAGAGCACCCAGTTCGATACATGGCTGTACGGCCCAGGCAACGCGTCTTCAACGCCGGCAAGTTCAGCAAGGGCGATGCGTGGACGATGCTGGCCTACCTGGTCTTCTTCATCGGGGGAGCAGCCGGGCTGATTGCGCTCGTCCCGGGCTACATGGCGGCGTTCGAAACCCAGGAGCAAGCGCTCTTCGGCATCAACCTCATCTTGTATGTCGGCTTCTTCATTCTCGCGATGTTCCAATGCGGTCCGCAGTTCTTCGATTCCTTCAAGACCATGCGCTACCACCCGTGGGCGAAGTGGCTGATGCTGCCCGGAGGCTGGCTGCTGACCATCATGGTCAACGCGATCATCGCAGGACTCACCGGCCAAGTGGTGACCAGCGAAAACCAAGCCGCCCTGGAAGGCATGGCCACGACCGTGCCGCTGCCCGTGATGCTGGTCGTCACAGCGCTCTTTGGCCCGTTTGTCGAGGAATACTTCTTCCGCCACCTGCTGATCGGCAAGCTGTCACGCAAATTCAATATCTGGATTTGCCTGCTGTTCTCCACCGTCCTCTTCGCGGGGATCCACTTCGTCGGCGCGGGCGTCGGGTCCTGGCTGGAAGTCGTCCCCTACTTCATGCTCGGCATCACGATGGGCCTGGCCTACATCCTCAGTGGCAAGTCGATGGCCTACTCCTACATGCTGCATGTTCTGAATAACACCATTGCCCTGCTGGTCGTTTATCTCCTCTACCCGCTACTACCTGCAGGAGCCTGAAGCAGTGCCGTTTGCCGGACATGAACCACGCACGCCTGCTTACCGCGGCATGCTGCTGGCCCTCTTTGCCAGCGGCGTGGCCACATTTTCCCAGCTCTACGCGGTGCAAGGGCTGCTGCCAGTCATCTCCAATGACTTCCGCATCACCTCGTCCCAAGCAGCGCTGGCGGTCTCTTCGGCGACCTTGGGGCTGGCCCTTGCGGTGACGCCGTGGGCCATTATCTCGGATCGGATTGGCCGGCGCAGGGTCATCTGCGCGGCGCTGGTCGCCTCGGTACTGCTGGGACTGCTCAGCACCCAGTCACCGACGTTCGAGTCGCTCGTTGTCATCCGGTTCTTTGAAGGCATTGCCCTGGCCGGGGTGCCCGGATCTGCCCTGGCATTCCTCGTGGACGAGGTCAGCCCCAGGGCCGTGGCCGTAGCCAGCGGCACCTACATCTCGGGAACCACCTTGGGCGGACTGGCCGGAAGGCTGGTGGCCAGTTTCGTTGGCGAGCCTGCGGGGTGGCGTTGGGGGATCGCCGCGGTGAGCATCATGGCCGGACTGGCCACGCTGTTCTTCTTGCTCAAAGCCCCCGCAGCCCAAGGCTTCGCACCCATCCGGGACCAGAACCTCAAGGCGATCTCCGCGAAGTTCGGCCAAGCGCTGCGCGGGAAGATGATCCTGGTCTATGCCCAGGGCTTCTTGCTCATGGGCGGCTTCGTCGCGGTCTACAACTATCTGGCATTCCGGCTGGAAGCGCCTCCCTATCTCATCCCGTCATCCCTTGCGGCCCTGGTGTTCTTGGCATATCTGTCGGGCACCTACACCTCGGTGGCCAGCGGGAAGGTGGTGGCCAGAATTGGGCGCCGCAATACGCTGCGCCTGAGCATCTTGTGCAGCGCCGCGGGACTGGCCTTGACCCTTGCGGGCAATCTCGTCGTCATTGTTGCCGGGCTGCTGGTCTTCACCGCGGGCTTCTTCGCGGCCCATGCGGTGGCCAGCGGCTGGGTTCCGGTGCTCGCCTCAGGCGCGCGAGCCCAGGCATCGAGCCTCTACAACCTGTTGTACTACGTCGGTTCCTCGGTGCTGGGATGGCTCATCGGCATCCCGTTCATGCACTACGGGTGGGGCAGCGTGGTGCTCTCGGTGGTCGTGCTGCAGGCGGTGGCGATGGTCTTGGCCTCGTTCCTCTCCAAGAGTGATCCGTCATTGGGCAAAGCCTAGATATTCCGCAGGAGGAATATCTGAAATCCCCGCCAGATCAGGTCAGATGGTCGAATTCTCCCGACACCCAGCGGGCGTAGCGATCCGCGGAAAACTGGACAATCCGCTGCGCATCCGTGCGGACGCAACTGGCGAAGTTGTTGTAGAGGCGGTCAAATTCGAGCTCTTCCAAGCTCTTGGCCATGCGGCGCACCACGGGCGCCGAAAGCGGAATCCGGTTGGGGTAGCTGCGCAGAAATGTCACGTTGCCATCGGCCACCGGGAAGATGGCATCCCCAGCCAAGAGCACACCACGCCCATCGGCGCCGGCCTGCCAGCAGGCGACGGTGCTGCCAGGGAAATGCCCGCCCAATTGCTTCAGCGTGATGCCGGGCAGGACTTCAAAAGCATCCTTCCAGAGCTTGATCGCCGAAGAAGAATATTGGACCCACTGGGCATCCGCCTGTGCCACGTAGATCGGGACGCCGCCAAATGCCTGGCTGTACTGCTGCTGCACCCCGTACATGTGCGGATGGCTGGCCACGATCCCGGCCAACCCGCCACAGGACTGCAGCCAGGCGATGATCTGCTCGGTGATCAGCCCGGGAACATCGAAGAGCAGATTGCCGCCGGTGGTCTGAACCAGCAAAGCACTTTGCCCAATGCCGATTTCCGGGGAAGCGATGGCCGTCAGCCCGGGTTCAAGTTCCGTGAGGGTCAGCTCGTGGCCGTCCGCCACCAGATCACCGGTCCGAATCCAGCGTTGGGTGCCTCCGGGAATGTATTGGCGCTCGTCGGCGCAGATCGGGCACAGCCCCTCAGGCTGCGCGCCGGGCGGGAACTCCACGGCGCATCCTGCGCACTGCCACTGATCGAGGTGCTCCTGGCTCATGGGCTCTGCTGCTCCTTCTGGCCGCGTCCCCACGGCCTCTTGGGTTGCTTCCAACCTAATGCGTTTCTACTCCATCCGGTAGACGGCATCTGCCTGAGGCATCTCGCCCAGCGATATTAAATGGTGAAAGGGCCTTGCGCTTCGTAGAGTGGGAAGCGTGAGTTCCTCAACCCCCACCGATTCCCCGAAGAACATTTCCCGGCAGATCCTGGCCCTGGCAGTTCCTGCCCTTGGCGCGCTGATCGCCGAGCCGCTCTTCTTGCTCGCTGATTCGGCCATCGTCGGCCACCTTGGCGTGGACGAATTGGCGGGTGCTGCCCTGGGCACCACGGTCCTGCAGACCGCGGTGGGGCTGATGATCTTCCTGGCCTATGCCACCACCCCTGCGGTCGCCCGCGCGATTGGCGCGGGCCGTCCCGGGCAGGCGATGGCCGCCGGACGCGATGGCATGTGGTTCGCGGTGGTCCTGGGCGTGGTGCTCTCAGTGCTGGGATACCTCACCGCCAGGCCTCTGGTGCAGGCCATGGGTTCTGTGGGGCCGGCCACGGATTTTGCGGTGGACTACATCCACTATTCGCTGCCGGGGCTGACCGCGATGCTGCTGGTATTGGCTGCCACCGGCGTCCTGCGCGGAATGCAGGATACCAAGACCCCGCTGGTGGTTGCCACTGCCGGTTTCGGCTTGAATATCGTCCTGAACTTCGCCCTGGTCTACGGGGCGAACATGTCCGTGGCCGGTGCCGCCCTGGGCACATCGATCGCCCAGTGGATCATGGCAGCGGTCTATTTGTGGATGCTCTTGCCGCGGATCCGACAGCAAGGTATCCCGCTGGCTCCCAGCTGGGCCGGATTCATTTCCACCGGGCAGGTTGGTTCCTGGCTGATGCTGCGCAACCTGACCATGCGCGCCGCCCTGCTGCTGACCGTCTTTGTCGCCACCAGCTCCGGAACCCAGACCCTGGCCGCCCACCAGCTGGTCTTCACCATCTTCAGCTTCCTGGCTTTTGCGCTGGATGCGCTGGCCATTGCGGCCCAGGCGATGATCGGCCAGGAGCTGGGGCGCGGGGATGCGGTGCGGGTCCGCAAGCTCACCGGCATCATGAGCCGCTGGGGAATCTATTTCGGCGTGGCCACCGGCCTGCTGCTGCTCGCCACGTCATGGGTCTTCCCGATGATGTTCACACCCAACGAGCAGATCCGCGAGCTGACCACCGTGGGACTGTGGGTTCTGGCTTTGTCCCAGCCGCTGTGCGGACTGGTCTTCGTGCTCGATGGGGTGCTGATCGGCGCCGGGGATGCCCGCTACCTGGGCCTGGCCAGCGTGGTGAATCTGGCGGTCTACGCTCCGATGCTCTGGGCGGTCCTGGCCCTCACCAGCGATCCGCGCTCGGCAATCTGGTGGATCTGGGTGGCCTTTGCACTGGGATTCATGGCTTCCCGCGGGATCACCTTGTGGGTGCGCGCCCGGGGAACCGCCTGGATGCGCTTGGGCCACTAGCTAGGACGCTGGCTGCTGGTTGCCCAGACCAGCACCTTTCATGTCCACCCCGTCCACTGGGGCTCTGGGAACTGTGCCGGAGCTGGGCGACCAGCACGGTGCCGGCAACGGGCGCTATATCGACCCGCCGGTGTGGGCCGCTCCGGGGAAGAATCTGGCTAGTCCGCAGAGCAGTTCCGGATTCCACCATGACCAGTCATGCCCACCGCTCAGCGACTCGAAGTCCACCTGGCCCGCCGGCGGATACTCGCACAGGTGCTCCATGAGGCGAAGGCACCCCTCGTGGATATCCGTTTCGTAACAGCCAGCCTGGATCAGCACCGTGCTGTTTTCCGGCAGCGCCACGATGTGCTTTGCAAGGTCGGTGTGCCATAGGGAGGGGGACTGTGCGATCGCGCGACCCACCAGATGCGGGTAGCGGCAGAGCATCAGCAGGGCTGCCAGACCGCCAAAGGAAGCACCATTAATTAGCACGTCGTCGCGGCGCATGGAGATCCGGTAATGACTGCGGGCCCACGGCAGGAACTGCTCGGCGATAGAAGTAGTGGTTCCCTCGAGCACGGGGAGTTCCTCGCTTCTGATCTGAACAGTGGTGCTGTCGATGAACAGCACATGCAGCGGGGCAAGCTCGCCGGAAGCAATAGCTGCATCCAATGATTCCGCGGCCGCAAGGAACCGAGCGTAGGTGGCACCGTCGTGCACAATGGCCAGTGGTGTAGGGCCAATGGCCTGGGCCGGTACATACATCCACAGGTCTCGGGGGCGTTGGCAATTTTCATCATAAAGTTCGTGATGATGCAGCCTGGGGTGCTTGATTCCAGGTGCTTGTCCCGGCCCTCCCCAGCCCCCGACCGCGGGACCAGGGCGGTGCCAGTCCGGGGTCGCAGTCGCCAGCGAGCTAGGAATCCGGCTGGCAGGGGCATAGGCCAAGGACACCGGGGCGCCATTCATGGTTGCTCCCACCAACTGATTGGATTCATCAATTCCTCCGGCGTCGGCGGCCAGCCGGATAGGCCGGCGTTCGGTTTCGATGCGCCATGCGGGCAGACCCGCGCCACGGTGGGTGGTGATGCGGTAGCCAGCACGCCAATCGGCGGGAACCTGCAAAGTCACCGCCCACAAGCCGTCCGCGATTTTCTCGAATTCGCTGGCGTCGAGATCACGGTGATCCACCAGCGCATTGGCCGACAAGATCGCTGCGGTCAGCGGCGCAGGCTGCCCATCATCGGCCAGAAGGAAATGGGCGTACACCAGGGCTGGATCTGCCGTTGCTTCAAAGACCGGGGTGTGCAGCTCGCCGTTGCGGAGTGCGTGCTTCCAGGCGCGTAATTCTTCATCGGGCCGGGTGGCATTCAGGTAGCCGAAACAGCGCGGGGACCCCGAGGCCGTGCCGGGCCTAGTGCGCATGTTCTTCATGGCCGGGGCGTTCGTAGGCCATCTCGTCGGCGACGCGGTCATGGTCCGAATCATAGGCATAGGACACCTCATCGAGGGTCCGATGCCAATAGCCGATAATCAGGCGGTTCGCCTTGGGGATTTCGGCCTGTGCAGCCCATGAGCGGGCAAATCGAACCACTTCAGATTCGGCCGACACCCACAGGTGGATCTGCTGCGGGTGTGCCACCTGATAGCTTTCCATGGCGTTGATCAGGTTATGGGTACTGCCCGCTGGTGCGCCGGCGCGCGATAGCCAAGTGATGCGAATTCCTGCTGGCGCACGCAGTTCATGGATTTCTTGCGCGTCGGCCACCTCGATAAACACCTCGCCTTCCTGGTTTTCGGGCATCTGCTCAAGGGTGTCGCTGATCGCCGGCAGCGCCGTTTCATCGCCGAACATGAGCGCTGTCCCGCCGGGCTTGAGTACTCGTCCACCTCCGCCGAAAGCGCCGAGCTTGCTTCCCGCACTGATCCTCTCCACCCACGCGCTGGCCAGTCCTTCGTCGCCGTGGCGGACAAAGTCGATGGCCATCCGCGAGGCATCGGCATCAAGCCAGCGAACCGTGTAGGTCCTCACCCTCGAGCGCTGGTCACCTGCAAAGTGCCACCGGCCGGTGCTGGCATCACGCTGGGGGAAATCCAGTTCTTGCCCGGGACGGGGGAAATAGATCTTGATATTGGGGACGGCTGGCCCGTCGGCGGCATAGGCGCGTACGCCCTCCCCGTGGAAGACGACGCGGCGCATCCGCGGGGTGTAGTCCAGAATTTCTTTGACGATCAAAGTATGGGCACTCACAGGGAAGACTCCTTCGGGTTAGTGAATATTGGGGGTTGCTAGCGCCGTGCAGGAGCCCGGGTCAACAGGAAAAGCAGGTAGAGGCCGCCACCGAGTGCTGTGGCCATGCCGATGGGCATTTGCCACTGCATGGGCAGCTGTTGCAGCGCCACGTCACAGCCGAGCAGCAAGACGGCGCCGGTGAGCGCCGCGGGCACAATGGGTACGTTGCGCGAACCGATCAACTGGCGAATAACCGCCCCTGAAGCCAAGGCCACGAAAGCTACAGGTCCGGCCGCCGCGGTGGCCGCGGCGCTGAGGCAGACCGCGGTGAAGATGGTTACGCGGCGCACGGTTTCGGCCCCAACGCCCAGGGCACGCGCCGCGTCGTCGCCCATTTCCAACAGGGTCATCCCGGTGGACTGCCACAACAGGACCGGCAGGAGGAAGGCCAGAGCCAGCAAGACCAACAGCGCATCAGGCCAGCTGCGTCCGCCCAATGAACCTGTGAGCCAGAGGTTGGCCTGTGCGGCCAGGTCTGCGTCGCCCTTGGCCAGGAGCAGAGTATTGGCAGCCGAGAGCATGGCGCTGACCCCGATGCCGATGATGACCAGGCGCTGGCCGCCGGTGCGTGCCCGAGCATAGGAAAGGGAGTAGACCAGCCCTGCGGTGAGCAGGCCGCAAGCCATCGCCGCACCCGCCGTGGCCAGGGCGCCGGCATTGAACACGACGATCTGCGCCACCGCGCCAGTGGCGGCCCCGGTGGTGAAGCCGATGATATCGGGGCTGCCCAACGGGTTGCGGGCGATGGATTGGAAACTGGCTCCGGCCGCGCCCAAGGCCGCGCCCACTCCGATGGCGGTCAATACACGTGGTGCGCGGATAGAGCCAATGACCAGCCGATCCCGTTGGCTGCCGTTTCCGCCCAAGACGCTGAGTACTTCTGCGGGCGCTAGCCTAATGGTTCCAGTGCCCAGCGCCACGATGGCCAATATGCACAGGAGCGCACCCAGAGTGATCATCACCGTATGCCGGCGTGACTTCGTGTAGTGGCTTTTTGCCATTAGCTACCTGCCTTGAGCATGCGTCGAGCCAACAGGATGAATAGCGGTGCGCCGATCAATGCACTCATGGCCCCGGCGCCGACTTCGTCGGGTATCACGACAACTCGACCGAGGATATCGGCAATGAGCAATGCGAGGGCTCCCAAGGCCATGGACAGAGGAAGCAGGCGATGGTGCTGGATTCCTGTTAGCATGCGCGCGGCGTGAGGGGCGGCCAAGCCGATAAAGCTGATCGGTCCGGCTGCCGCGGTAGCGGCCCCGGAGAGAAGGACGATGCCCAGGAGCCCGAGTGCCCAAGAACGTTGCGTGCTAATGCCCAGGGCCTTGGCAGAGTCTTCGCCCAGGGCTAGTGCATCAAGGGTGCGTGACATGCCCAGGGCCAGCACCGCGCCAATCAGGATCACGACCAGGGTGGTCGGCAGGACATCGTAGCCGCGCCCTTGCAGCGAACCAGTGGCCCAGGAAGCGTATTTAGTTTGGTTTTGCGAGGTTCCTCCGATGATCAAAATGGTGGTTGCTGCCGCGAGCATGACCGAGACTCCGGCTCCGGCCAGGACCATGCGGGAGAGGTCATTTCCCCGGGTGCTGCGCTGGCCGAGCATAAAGACGGCGATGGCGCTGATGCCGGCGCCGATAAAGGCAAAGAGCATCAGCACCGCCGGCTGGATCACTCCGAGCGTGATGGCGATGGCCACCGCAAAGGCGGCTCCTGAATTGACGCCGAGCAACCCCGGCTCGGCCAGCGGATTGCGAGTGAGCGATTGCATGAGCGCTCCGGACAGCCCCAGTCCCGCGCCGACCAGCATGGCCAGGAAGGTACGGGGAATGCGCAGCTCATGCACGAGCAGATGCTCGGTATTGGAGGGGTCGAAGTCGGTGATGGCACGCAATGATTCGCGCAGCCCGATGGAAGCGGAGCCGACTGCAAAGGAGCAGGCTATCAGGATGCAGAGCGTGGCCAAGGCGGCCGCCCACCACAGCAGTGGTGCGCGGCGTCCTGGTGTGGGGCGCGGTTGGAACACGTGGCCTTACTTTGCCAAGGAAGGGAAGTCGTTCTCGAAGTAGTCCAGGATCTGGCTGGATGAGTAGTAGTCCAGGCGGAAGGAGTTGGCCAGCGGGAAGACATTCTTGCTTTTGACCGAAGGCAAGTTGGCCAAGGTGGGATCCGAGAGGAAGCTCTTGGCGGTGTCCTCGGTGGCCGCAATCAGGAAGGTCGCATCGCCGGTGGCGGACTTGGCCAGACCCTCGTACGAGGTGAAGACGAAGTCATCACGCTTCTGCGGGTTGGTGTTGTACTCTTCCGGTGGCTCGACGACCTCAAAGCCGAGGGCTGTGATCAGCCGGGAGTGTGGTCCGGTGGTCTTGCCTACCGGGGAGGCCGAGCCCTTGTTGTAGGAAACGATGGAGGCTGTGGTGCCAGACGGAATAGCCAGCTTTTCCTTGACCTGTGCCGCTCGTTCGTCGAATTCAGAGATGATCTTCTCCGCTTCAGCTTCATGCCCGGTCGCCGCGGCCAACTGACGAGTTAGCTCTGGCCAGTCCTTATTGGAGTAGTTCACCACGATGGTAGGGGCGATTTCCTTGAGCTGGTCGTAGTGGTCCATCACCGAGTCGGCGCCGGAGGTTGAGACAACAATCAGATCGGGGTCCTGGGCGATGATTGATTCCAGATCGAAGTTGCCGATCTTGTACAGCGGCTGCACGTTGGCGGCAGCAGCTGCCTCACTCCACTGGGTGAAGAATCCGTTGGAGTCTGCTTCCGGTCCGGGGGTAGTGACAGTGGTGGCAGCCACGGGTGCGTCAATGGCCAGCAGGGACCCGGTGGTGGACATTGCGGTGTTCACAATGCGCTTGGGCTGTTCTTCGATGGTCACCGAACCTTTTTCATCGGTGATGGTGCGTGGCCATTGGCTCTGTTGAGTGGCCGAAGACTGGGTGTCGCTGGTTTCCGGCGTAGCGGAGCCGCTGGCGGTGCAGGCCCCGAGGCCCAGCATCAGCGCCGCGGCCACGGAGGTTGAAGCAATCGTACGAAGGTTGAAACGCACCTGGATTCTCTCCTTGGTGGTGGCTTGCTCGATGCTGCACAGGGCAGGATCCAGGAGCAAGGCGAACGAGCAATAACGAGATGAGAGCCTATCCTTAGCCAGTTAGGGTACCCATACATCAAAGGCCGGGAGAAGCCTGGCTCCGAAGCCGTAAGGCCTAGAAAATCCGTGAATGCCGGGTTCTCGGATGCAAAAGAAATTTGTCGTTAATAGATATTTCTTTGTCCGGAAACTGTGGAATGGTGCACGGAACCGGGACGACGACCCCGTGCGGCGAGAAAGGCGCGCGAGAAATTCGGGACATGCCCGTAGCCCACCCAGCGGGCCACGGAACTTATCGAAAAACCGGCCGCGAGCATGCCCTCGGCACGCTGCATGCGATAGGCCATCCACCAAGCTGCCAGCGATTGGCCGGTTGCCTCGCGCCATTGGCGTTGCAGGCTCCGCGGGCTTAGTCCGTGTTCCGCGGCCAGCTCGGCGATATTGGCGGCTCCAGCGGTATCCAGAAGCAGGCGCCGGGCAATGCCCGCCAGGCTGGGGTCCTCTGGCCAGCGCAGCCCGGGGTAATGGGTGCCTCGCTCCAACAAAGTGAAAACTTCGCGCCGATCAAAGTGCGGCGGCCGCAGCGCGGTGATGTGGGCGATGGCTTGGCGCATCAGCTGCGGCTCGAGTTCTGGAGGAATGCGCAGCGGAAGGCGCAGATGCGTGCGTTGCCCGCTGCCTGCCAATGGCATGCTCAACGGAAAGAAGAGCGCTCCGGAATCAATGGACAGGCGGACCGAATAACCGTCGGGAATCACCAATAGCTCGCCGGCCTCCAGGCGCTGGGTGTGAATCTGCTGCTCGTCCGCGCCGGGGGCGGACAGGCTCACGGAACCGCGTCCCTGGTAGGCCCACAGCGCATACCGATGCTGCGGAAAACTCATCCAGCGTGTAGACATGGCCGGCACCGGCTGCCATGGTCGGTCTTGATCCGGGGTGGTGTCCACAGCGAGGCAGCGTTGCCGGAAATCGCCAAAGCCCATGGCATATTCGGCGGAAATCTGCCGGCGCAAAGTACGTTCGGAAACCGCCAGCCGGGCGGACACATCGCCAAGGGTGCGCACAGTTGCCGGTTCATGGCGCAAGAGCCTGCGCGCACGTTCCAACGCCGGGTGGCGCGCCGGTGGCAGAGGCGATGCTGGAGAGCGGTGCTCTTTAACAACAAAGTGGGCCAGGTGCTCCGCAACACGCGCCGTCGGCATCTGGCCCCGATGCAACGGCGAGAGCGTGAGCAGCATGAGGTAGAACATCCAGCCAGTTTGTCCCGATGGAACTTCGATTCGCAGCAGCCGGCCGGTCGCCGGCCCGCTATGGCGCGCCGGGATGAGGATCGCCAAGGCCAGGCTATCGGCAGCGTGTTCAACCATATGAGCCGTGCGCTGAGGAATCCATAGCGCCTGGCCCGGCCGCAGCGAGATGACTTCATCTTCAAAATGCACGCGCGCGGTGCCCTGGTGAACCCAGACGACGATGGTGTAGTTCAGATTGCATTTCCAGGCGACCACTACATCGGCGCTGACCGCGGGATAGGCCGATGCCTGGTGCTGCATGGGTGCGCTCCTGGTTTCTGGTGGCAGAACTGCTGTCAGCTTATCGGTGACTGCCGAACCGGGTATTCGCCCAGCATGGCCCGGCGGATGGAATCAAGGTGTTCGGCCATCGCCTGATGGGCTGCGCCGGCATCGGAATTCTGGATAGCGGCCAGAATACGCTGGTGTTCGGCGAGTTCCCCGGATTGCGACATGTAGGGTTGCATGGAAGGCAGGACATAATGGGCGCGCGCGGTTTGCGCCAGGCAGTTCTCCAAGCTGGCGGTGATCCGGGAGTTGCGCGAGGCCGCGCACAGTTCGCTGTGGAACTGGCGGGCCGCGTGCATGGAAGCAATGGGATCGCTGACTGCCAGCTCTTCCTGATCTTTCAGGTGGGCGCTGAGGCTGGTTGCCAGTTGCGCCGAGTGCAGTGCGGCAACTTCGGATGCCACGTGTGGTTCAAGGAGCCGCCGCAATTCCAGGACTTCGTAAATATCGTTCAGCGAAATGGCGCGCACGAGGTAGCCCTTTTTAGGCAGGACCTCGAGCAGCCCCTCGCTGGCGAGCTGCCGCAAGGATTCACGGACGGGAGTTTTGGAAACTTCAAACTCTTGCGCCAAAGCCGGTTCAATCACCACCGTCCCGGGTGCGAGTTCGCCGCGGTTGATGCGTTCACGCAAGATGCCGGTGAGTCGTTCGGAGAGCGAGCTGGCCATGATTCTCCGAATCTTCCGGGCGTAACTTTGCGACCTGCGCTAGGTGCTGATCTGATAAACAGTTTAGTCTGGCATGAAATATATTTCAGGAATCTTACGCGGTGGCGTCATCGGAAGCCAGCAAGCAGCGAGGGCAATAAATGGGAAATCTCAAACGGCAACTACCGGATCTGTCCGAGCTGGTGAGCTTGATGAAGTTCAAGGCCCCATCCCTTGACCGGCGCACGGCACGGCTGGCGGCTGCCGCCGACGTGTGGGACCTGCGGGCCATTGCCAAGCGACGAACTCCCACCGCGGCTTTCGACTACGTGGACGGAGCCGCTGGCCGGGAGATCACAGCCCGGCGCGCACGCCAGGTCTTCGACTCGGTGGAACTCCTGCCACGGATTCTGCATGGCACCGCGCATTCGGATCTATCCACCACCATTGCCGGTGCAGCAGCCAAGCTGCCCTTTGGCATTGCCCCCACCGGCTTCACCCGCTTCATGCACTCCGAGGGCGAAATTGGCGGGTCGCGCGCAGCTCAACAGGCGGGCATCCCGTTCAGCCTGTCCACCATGGGCACGCGCTCCATCGAGGAAGTAGCGGCCGCTGCACCCGATGGGCGCCATTGGTTCCAGCTGTACCTGTGGAAGGACCGCGAGAAGTCCGCGGCTTTGGTGGAACGTGCCGCCGCTGCAGGTTTTGATACCTTGCTGGTCACTGTTGATACTCCGGTTGCCGGCCAGCGCCACCGCGATACGCGCAACGGCATGAAGATCCCGCCGGAGCTGACATTCAAGACCATCATTGATGCCTCCTATCGTCCGGAGTGGTGGTTCAATTTCCTGACCACCGATTCACTGAAGTTCGCTTCGCTCTCCGGAACCTCGGCCGATTTGCCAACCATCATCAACTCCATGTTCGACTCCTCGTTGGACTTTGACGACTTGAAATGGATCCGCGAATTGTGGAAGGGCAAGCTCTTCGTCAAGGGGGTGCTTACTGCCGAAGACGCCGCCAAAGCCAAGGCGGCCGGCGCTGACGGACTCGTTGTATCCAATCACGGCGGACGCCAGCTGGACCGCGCCCCGATTGCCTTTGAAGCGCTGAGCGAGGTTCGCGCCGAAGTCGGCCAAGACATGGAAATCATCCTGGACTCGGGCATCATGTCCGGTGCGGACATCGTCGCCTCGCTGTGCGCCGGGGCCGACTTCGTGCTCATTGGCCGCGCCTACCTCTATGGACTGATGGCTGGTGGGGAGCAGGGAGTCAGCCGTGCCATTGAACTCTTGGCCAGGGAAGTGGAAGTTGCCATGCAACTGATGGGTGCGGCCTCGATCAAGGACCTGGATGAGTCGTTGATCCGCCGGCGCATGAGCTAAGTCCCTGCATTCCACCTGCATGGCCGGGAGCTTACTTCCCTTGCAGATTCGAGAATTGCAGGTGCGGTTGGGTGCTGCGGGCGCGTTTCAGATGAAGCACTTAGCCGGAAGGCTAACGGGAACGTAGAGTATTTACTCGACAACCATGTAGGGGAAAGGCACCGAAATGTGGAGCACATCCATGTCATGGAAAATAGCTTTGATGCTCGCCTTGCTTACGGGAGCTGTGGGCGTATGGAATCTCTTTACCGACGATATCCTCGTGGGTTTCTTCTTTTTGCTGGCTGCCACGGCTTACCTGGTCACCGCATTGCTACGTGTGAAAAAGAAGCAGGTGCCTTCCGACCAAGCTTCAGGGAATGCTGGCGATCAACCCCTCTGATTGGCTGCTAGGTGCCCCAACCAATTCTTGTCCGCTTATGAACTGAAATCACCATGGCCGTGCCTGTAGCGAAGCGGAACAACGAAACCAGCCCCAGAGCTCTTGCGCGCTGAAGTCCCAAGCTAAGAATTTTCATTGGAAAGCCGAAGCGGAAAAGCGCAGATCCCCGCTTCCCTCATCGTTGAACTGGCGGTTAGTTCTATGCGCGGTAGAATAGAAATTGTGCCTGCACCAAAAACCACCCCAACCCAAGCCCAAGATGTTTTCCGCCCGGTCTTCCTGCGCGGACTCACTGCGGTGGCCTACGCGCTGCTCTCGATCTTCTGGATCGGGGCGGACCAGAAGGCCCTGGCCTATTCAACGGCAGGGTTCCTCGTAGTCACCGGCGTATTCATGTGGCAGTACGTGGTGGTTGGCAGTGCCCCGGAAAAGTCCCGCGGCGCCTATGCCGCAGGCGCCGGACTGATGCTGCTGGCCGGCATCGCCACCATCTTCGCCACCTCCGTGGCATGGATCGGATACATCGCGGCCTTCGCCTTCCTGGCCTCCGGCATTGCTGAACTCTACGTTTTCGCCAAGCTCCGCCACGCCTTCCCGCCGTTCAGGAACCAGCTGGTCACCGGTGCGGTGGGCGTGATTTTGGCCATGGCGCTGTGCTTCAGCGGCGGCATGGATGCCCACGCGCTCTTCGGCCTGATTGGCGGCGGCACCATTGTCCTTGCAGTCTTCGAGCTGATTGCCGGATTCGGCCATCGCCACGAGATGAAGGCAGAAGCGCCCAACGCGGCCGATATGCCGGAGCAAGAAAACAACTAGTCTTGAAGTCTGCAGGAAAAGTAGAAACGGAGTTTCTGGTGGGAAACAACAAGAAGAAGCAGCCGTGGAGCCAGTCGATCAAGGGCCCACTGAGCTTCTCGCTGGCCATGGCGATCGTCGCGGGAGTCGTCGGCCTGGTCAGTTCCACCGGCGGATCGCAGAATCCGCTGCGTTTCGACATCGGCTTGGCCTGTTTCGGCATTGCCTTCATCGCCTGCCTCTTGGTCATCTCGGTGATGACCATGGCAGGCAAGGAGAATGATCCAGACCTGGGCAAGGGGACCGGAGTGAACCGATCCTCAGCCAACCCGGACAAGAAGTTTGAAGACTGATAATAAAGCTTAGCCAAAGATCACGCGCTGGGACTGTCCTTTACCGATAGTCCCGGCGCGTTCCCGTTTGCGACAAATACGTATCAAGGATTTCCCGTGAGTAGCACCAGTACCACCCCGCCAGCCAGACACACCCCTTTGGGCAAGCAGCTGCTGCGGCGCAAGTCCATCAATGCGATGTCCAATGACGCCGCCAGCAACGCCGGGCTCGGCACGCTGAAGCGATCGCTGGGTGTCATGCAGCTGGTGATGATCTCGGTGGGCGCTACCCTGGGCACCGGCATCCTGGTCATCCTGGGATCTGCCGTGCCGGTGGCCGGACCAGCCATCTGGATCGCCTTTGTGCTGGCGGGCATCACCGCACTGCTCTCCGCGGTGTCCTACGCCGAGATGGCAGGCATGGTTCCGGTCTCCGGTTCCAGCTATTCCTATTCCTACGCCACCCTGGGCGAGGGAGTCGCCTGGATTTGCGGCTGGTGCCTGGTCTTGGAGTACGCGGTCTCCGCGGCCGCGGTAGCTGTCGGAGCAGGGGCCTACGTGAACCAGACCCTGCAGATTTTCGGCTTGTCATTGCCCGAGAGCTTGGCCGGCGGGCCGGGCGAAGGCGGAGTGATCAACCTGTCGGCGTTGATTGTCGTGGTGCTGGCCACCGTTCTGCTGGTGCGCGGAGCCCGCGAATCCGCGATGGCCAATACCATCATGGTCCTGGTGAAAATCGCGATTCTGATCTTCTTCGTGATCGTCGCCTTCACTGCCTTTAACGCCGGGAACTTCGCCCCGCTGCTGCCCATGGGCGCAGCCGGTGTCACCGGTGCCGCCTCGATGGTCTTCTTCTCCTACATCGGTTTTGATGCGGCCTCCACCGCGGGCGAGGAAGCGAAGAACCCGCAGAAGGACCTGCCCCGTGCCATCATGATCGCGATGGTTTTGGTGACCGCCATCTACGTGCTGGTCGCCGTTGCCGCGATTGGCGCCCGCGAGTGGAACTGGTTCGCCGATTCCGAGGCTGCCCTGGTGCAGATCGTCTCTGAGATCACCGGGCAGCGCTGGCTGGTGCTGGCTTTCGCGCTGGCTTCGGTGATCGCCATTGTTTCGGTGGTGCTCACCACCTTGTATGGCCAGACCCGCATTTTGCTCTCCATGGGACGTGACGGCCTGGTTCCGCGCTTCTTCGCCAAGGTCTCGCCCAAAACGCATACCCCGGTGATCGGCACCTGCGTCACCGGCCTGCTGGTCGCCATTGCCGCCTCGCTGATTCCGCTGGGGCAGCTGGCCGAAGCCACCAGCATCGGCACGCTGTTCGCTTTTGCGCTGGTCGGTGTTTCGGTCATGTACCTGCGTAAGACCCAGCCCGATACTCCGCGCGCCTTCCGCGTGCCGCTGTACCCGGCCACTCCCATCCTTGGCATTGCCGCTTGCCTGTTCTTGATGTTCAACCTTGCCGGGATCACCTGGGTGGTCTTCGGGCTGTGGATGATTGTCGGCGCCGGCATCTACCTTGGCTACGGGCGCCGCCATTCACGCTTGGGTTCCCTGGATGCCGCGGCGTACCAGCGGGAGCTTGAGCTCTAGGACCGTCATCTACTGGCAGGTACGCGGTGCGCGGATATGCTGAGTGGTGGAAGACCATCGCAGACCTCCGAGGAGCATCATGCAGCAGGATCCCATCAGCACCGCAGACCTGTACGACCAGCACGGTGAAGCGCTGCAGTCCGTCTCGGCGCAATTCCAGGACTTCGGCGGACGGCTGTCCTTCCACGGACCAGCCCGCACCGTGAAGTGCCACGAAGACAACGGGCTGATCAAGGAGATCCTGAGCTTCCCGGGCAACGGCGCAGTGCTTGTTGTCGATGGCGGCGGCTCGCTGCGCTATGCGCTGATGGGCGACATGATTGCCGCCAGCGCCGAAGTCAACGGCTGGGCTGGCGTGATCATCTACGGTGCCGTGCGCGACCGCGCAGCGTTGGCGGAATTGGAACTGGGCATCAAGGCCCTGGGCAGCAATCCGCGCAAAACCGTCAAGCGTTCGCATGGCGCGGTTGATGAAGTGCTGAGCATCGGCGATGTGCAGGTGCGCCCTGGTGCGATGGTCTACGCGGACATCGACGGGATTCTCGTCGAGCACTAGTCCGGTGTGCGGCTACCGTTCCCGGTCAGCCGCCTGTTCCCACTCGGCACGGAATTCTTCGGTGCTCAGATTTTCCAGGTCCTCGCGGATCTGCACGATCAGGCGCTCTGCCTCTTCCAGGCTGGAGGTGGTGATGCGCAGCATCACTGAATCATCTTCACGCGAATGCACCACGACCTGCGGCTCGTTGGCTTCGAACTCGCCATCACCCAAGGTCGCCGAAGCCAGTGCGACAACCCAGCGTCCTGCCGCCACAATCGGGTTGCTGTGAGCAGCTTCCAGACGTGCCTCGTAGTCGTCTGAAGCGTGTGTTTCCTGAGTCATGACCTGCCCTTTCAACTGCTGCACCACCGATGTACCGGTGGTGTGTTCATCATAGGGTGCTGATCGGGTTAAATGCGAGAACGCGCCGTGGACCTCGCCAGCAGTTCGCCTCCGCTAGGAAGACTTGCCGGCCTTTCGCGCCCGGTAGGCGCGCACGTGCTCGCGGTTGGCGCAGTTCCCGGTATCGCAATAGATCTTTGACCGGTTGCGGGACAGGTCCAGCAGGGCATTGCGGCAGTCGGCAGAAGCGCAGATCCGCAGCCGCTCGATGCCGCCGGCGCGAATGACCTCGGCCAGCGACATGGCGGCGTCCACTGCCAACCTGTCGTACAAGGGCGTGCTGGTCGTCGTCGCATGCAGGTGGTAGCCGAGTTTCTCGCTCTTGATCAATTGCGGCTGGGCATTGGCATTGCGCAGGATCTGGTTGACCTTGAAAACGGCCTCTTCTTCGCTGCCGGTCCAGACGCCCTTGAGCTGGGAGCGCAGCTGGCGGATGGAACGCAGCTCCGCCTGGTTGTGCGCGCGGGACCCCTCGAAGTTCTCGGCGTCGAGGAATTCGTCCAGATCAGCGACGGTGGAGAGCATGTCGATGATCTGCGCCTCGGTATTCAAGAGGTTCACGACGGTCTTCAGCGAAGCGACGATATCTGGGGCAAAGGTCATAATTCGTTCCTGGGCGAGGGGTGGATTGACTGCCTCTCAAGCCTAACCGTATCGTCATGCCCATATGCATTGTTGCCCCTTATGCGGGGCTTGGAATTCTTCGTGAAAGACATCGACACCCATGAGCGAAACCACCGGCTCGCAGCTGCCTGCAGGCACCCGGGAGCCATCAGCGCACGGCGGCAGCCAAGCCAGGGGAATCTGGATTGCCCTGGCCTCCTCGGCGGCCTTTGGAATTTCCGGTTCCTTTGCCAGAGGCCTGTTCGAAGCAGGATGGAGCCCCACCGCAGCGGTAGCCGCGCGCATGGCCGGGGCAGCGGTAGTGCTGGCCATCCCGGCCGTTCTTGCGATGCGTGGACGATGGGTGCTGGTGCGCACCAATTGGCTGTCGATCCTGCTCTTTGGCCTCTTCGGCGTGGGAGCCTGCCAGCTGTGCTATTTCTTGGCCGTGCAGCGGCTGGATGTGGGCGTGGCTCTGCTGCTTGAGTATCTGGCGCCGGTGCTCATCGTCCTGGTGCTGTGGGTGAGGCATCAGAAGCGGCCATCGGCAGCCACCATAGCCGGCACGCTGTTGTCCTTGCTGGGCTTGATCGCGGTGCTGGATTTGACCGGAGCATCAGCCATCGATCCGATCGGAGTCCTCTGGGGACTCGGAGCAGCCGTCGGGCTGACCGTCTACTTTTTCATCAGCGCCAAGGTCGATGGGGCGCTGCCGCCGATCATGCTCTCCGCAGGCGGCATGGCCGTAGGGGCCATCACGATGCTGCTTGTGGGCGCCTCGGGAATCCTCCCGATGACCTTTGCTGCGGGCAACGGATCCTTCGCCGGATTCCAGACTCCTTGGTGGGCAGCCTTGATCGGGCTGATCATGATCGCCACGGTGTTCTCCTACACCACCGGGGTCATGGCGGCACGGGCCTTGGGCTCCAAGGTGGCCAGCTTCATTTCGCTGACCGAGGTGTTGTTCGCGGTGCTCTGGGCGTGGCTGCTGCTCTCGGAATTGCCGGGACTGGTTCAGCTCTTTGGCGGCTTGCTGATTGTCGCTGGCGTGGTGCTGGTGCGCGTGGACGAATTGCGGGCCCTGCGAAAAGGGCAGTGATCGCCAAGGCGTCCTGTGCGCTCGATGGCAATGGCGCTGCACGCAGAGCCAATTCCCGGCCTGTGATCCGGGGCACACTGGTTCCATGACTTCGCGGCCCGCAACGGCGTGGGCTGGTGGATTGCAGAAAGCGAGTTTCCATGGGCAAGGTATCTGTCATTGTGGTCGGTGCTGGTTCGGCAGGATCGGTGGTTGCCCGCCGGTTGATCGATGCCGGCGCCGATGTGACCGTATTCGAAGCCGGGGGAGAAGACACCAATCCGGCCATCCATGATCTTTCGCGGCTCGGGGAGCTGTGGCACAGCCCCGACGATTGGGACTACTACACCACGCCCATGGAAGGCACTGCCGGAAAACGCGTGCACCTGCCGCGCGGCAAGGTCCTTGGCGGCTCGCATGCGCTCAATGCAACGATCTGGGTTCGCTGCGCCCAGCAGGATTTTGATGGCTGGGCGGAGCACTGCGGTCCGGAATGGGCCTGGGAGAACGTGCTGCCGGTGTACCGCGATATCGAAGATTTCTCCGGCGGAGCCAGCGGTGTCCATGGAGTCGGTGGGCCCATTCCGGTCGACAATGACTATGAGCTGGATGGGATCCACGCGTCCATCATCAAGGCAGCCGAGCAATCCGGCGTCCCCTTCAACCCCGACTACAATTCCGGGGTCTTGGACGGGGTCTCCAAGGAGCAGGTCAACATCGTCGACGGGGTGCGCATCAATACCTGGAAGGCCTACCTGAAGCCGGTCCGGGGCCAGGCCACGATCATTACCGGTGCCGAGGTGCATTCGGTCATAGTTGAGCAGGGTGCCGTCGTTGGCGTGAATTACCGCCAGGATGGGCAAATGCGCCAGCTGACCGCGGACCATGTTGTGCTCAGCGCCGGTGCCCTGGGATCGCCGCAAATCCTGCTGCGCTCCGGAATCGGACCCAGTGAAGAACTGCAGCAGGCCGGGGTGGCCCCGGTGCACGCCCTGCAGGGTGTGGGAAAGAATTTGCATGACCATCTTCTGGCACCGGTCATCGCGAAGACTACTGCTCGCGATATTCCGGCACCGCGCCAGGGCGTATCGGTAACCCAGTCGCACCTGTTTGCAAAGTCGCGGGATGATCTCGAAGCACCGGATACCCAGCCGATCTTCTTTGCTGTGCCCATGTACTCGCCGGGGATGGCGCCCATCGACGGCACCGCGTTCACCCTGCATTCCGGGATCGTCACCCCATATAGCCGCGGCGAGCTCACCCTGAGCGGCCCGGAGCTGGATGATCCGGTGAATATCGATATCAACGCACTGGCTGACCCTCGCGACATCCAGGCCTTCCTGTTCTCCATCAAGCAGTGCCGGAGCATAGCCCAGCAAGAAGCGCTCGCGGAATCCTGGGGAGCGCAGGAAATCTATCCCGGACCGGAAGTCCAGGATGACGAGCAACTCGAAGAGTACATTCGCAACAATGCGGTGACCTACCACCATCAGGTCGGAACCTGTGCGATGGGCGTGGACGAGCGGGCGGTTGTCGACCCAGAGCTCAAGGTGCATGGCCTGACAGGGCTGCGGGTGATCGATGCATCGATCATGCCGAGAATTACTACAGGAAATACCAATGCGCCATCGATCCTGATTGGTGAAAAGGGCGCCAAATTCCTGCTGAAGGATCTCGGGTTGGCGGATTAGGACGGCCTGCATGCCATGGGCTTCAGAGGCCCCAGGTGCGTGCAGGCAATCCCTCAGGACAATAGTGAATGCATGAAAATCCTGTTTCAAGCCCGAATTCCGTTGCCAGCCGGATGCAGCTAGCAGCTGGCCCTCACTGGTTCTTGAAATCATGGAGGTCCAGCTGTTCAGCTTCTTGACTTGTCGCGGCCTTCGACTTGGAACCGAGGAGCTGGATCGCCCCGTTCTTGGAAAATGCCGGCAAGATCTGCATTGGACTTGCCAGCTGGCGCAACTGGGCCATTCGCGCGGCTTCTGTGGTCGGCGCCGCGCTGTTGATCTTTCACAAGGCCAGTTCAGGACTGGCTTCCAACCTGCTTATTAACCGTGTGGATAAGACAGCGCTGGGTGCTGCGGTTGCGTGCCTGCAGGGCCAGCATCGGGAAGTTGTCCCATCGGCACATGAGCGCCAAGTGGGTCTGGGGAATTGGGTCAGGCAATTGCCTCACGGGATTCGCAATCAATCAAGGCAGCACCATCAAGCCGGTGCGCTTCGGCCGAAATGCGTCGGGCCAGGTTCACATCATCCCCGGTCATCTCCGTGCTCGGGCCATGGCCCAGGCGCAGGCTGACAACCTCAATGCGCCAATCCACGTGCGGGTGGACACCCACCTTTTCCGCGAGCAGCCCGACGAGTGTGATGAATTCCAGTGCGGTGCTGGTCGATTCGAATCGGTAGGACGCAGTGAATGATTCCTTGCTTCGAATCCAATCCTGGAGAACTGCTAATCGCTGTTCCGGCGCCAGGGGAACCGGTGATTGAGCGCGTGAAATCTGTCGGATATTAGTCATGGGGCATCTCCTTGCAAGGCGGAGGGTTATCCCATGGTGCTGGGCAGAGACCGCCACTTGTCATCGTCGCAGTAATCGAGGTCAACGTACAGGGTGCCCAGTGAATACGCAGGCTGCGGGGCAGTAGAAGGCGATGCTGGATCAGCTGGGGCCGCTGTCGAGCCTGGCAAATTACGGACTTGCCGACTGATAAACAGGCCTCTGCCGCTGGCCCTGCCATTGGTGGTGAGCCGGAAGTGGCCATTGGCTAGTCCGCACTCGAGTGTGGGAGCAGAACTGGCGGTACTCATGCTGGTTGCCTTCCAGGAGCATGGCGTGACGCCTAGCAACTTACTTTGCTGAGAACGCCAGGCTCGCCTGTGCTCCGGGAAGACAACTCCAGCCCGCTGCGCTGAGAGCAACTGCTGCCTTTGCCATTGGAAAGATCCCTCGAATCCTACGCGCTAATAGCGGCACTGTTCGTGGCATCTCTCCATCTGCATTGGTACCTGGGAGTTTTCACTTCAACCCGACTACTGGGCGAAGCTTGCTCTCCCCGGTGAGCGCAGTCCTTTCTGCGCTGCTTTCCAGAGTTGCCGTCCCGTGGCGGTTTGGCTGCTTGGGAGCTTTCCGGGGAGGAAATGGCTCCTGCGCCGCCCGCCCTCAGAGAGGACAGCTCTGTTCCGCCACGTACCAACGACAGTTGAGGTGATTACCATCACAGTATGCGCAGAATAATGAATGTGATGCAAATCGCATTTCAGAAGGTTTCGCCGTTGTTCATCGGGCAGACGTTCATCGCATCGACGAATGGTGGTGCAGTGCCGCCGCTCATCAGCCCGATGAGCGAACAAGCGACCCCCATGAAGGTCCGGTGGACTTCACGGGGGTCGTGGAATGCAGTGCCGCCGGTGCTGCAGGAGAACCAGGGCGGCAATGTGCAAGGTGGCCCCAGCGGCCACGGCGGGAATTGCCGTTGGCGCGAAGTGGCCATTGCTTTATTGGGGCCGTAATTAGCCGCCCAGGCCTCCGAGCAGGCTGGCGAGCAGTTCAAGAATGGTGTTGATCAGATCCATGATGTCCTCCGTGTTTTGTGATGATGAATGGTGCTGCATCAACTTGCGCTGACGCCATGAAATCTAGCAAGGGATCATGGAGGTTGATCCAATATTCGCGAATATTACGTATTTAACTATATTCACGGCTAACTCTTGCATAGTCAGATTGGTTAATTCACAAATAATCGCGATCTGTCAATCATACTTTTGTAGGATGCTGGGACCTTGGGATGTGCCGGTTTCCAAGTGCAGCTGGGTATCTCCAGGGCCTCCACGTGGATTGCTTGCCGGCCCCCCCGTCCGCTGTGAGGGGCCCGGGGAGACCCCTCGCGGCGGACTATTTGCCAAAGCTGCGAAGGCGCAGCGAGTTCGCGACCACGAGCACCGAGCTGGCCGCCATGGCCGCCCCGGCGATCATCGGGTTCAGCAGCCCCAGGGCCGCGATCGGGATGCCAGCGGTGTTGTAGGCGAAAGCCCAGAACAGGTTCATCTTGATCGTGGCCAAGGTCTTGGCTGACAGGTCAATGGCGGCACTGACTTGGTGCAGATCATTGCCCATCAGGGTAATGTCCGCTGCCTCGATGGCAACATCGGTGCCCGAGCCCATGGCGATCCCAAGATCTGCCTGGGCCAGCGCCGGCGCGTCATTCACTCCGTCGCCCACCATGGCCACGACCTTGCCCTGTTCCTGCAGGGAGGAAATGGCTTTGGCCTTGTCGGCGGGGAAGACCCCGGCAAAAACGTCCTGCGGGTCGATGCCCACCTTTGCCGCCACCTTGGTGGCCACCGAGGAATTATCGCCGGTGAGCAGCACTACCCGCAGTCCGCGCTGCTGCAATGCCTTGATGGCCGCCGCGGAGGAATCCTTGATCTGGTCGGCCACCGAGATGATGGCCTGGAACTGCTGGTCAACTGATACCAATATTGCGGTGGAGCCTGCAGCCTCGGCCTCGTTCAGCAGCGCGTGCGCCGTGGAATCCAGTACCGTGCCCTGTGCTTCCAGCCAGCTGGGCCGGCCGACAACAAGCTGCTTGCCGGCCACGATCCCGGACACTCCGCCGCCAGGCTCCGAGCGGAAATCCGTTGCCTTTTCCAGTGGGCCGCGTTCGGCGCCGGCCCGGGCAATGGCCTGGGCAATCGGGTGCTCCGAATGGTGCTCAACGGCTGCTGCCAACGCCAGAATTTCGTCGGCATCGACCCCGGGAACCGGGCTGGTGCCCACATGCGCCATGAGGCCGGTGGTGACGGTGCCGGTCTTATCCAGGACGATGGTGTCCAGCTTGCGGGTATCCTCCAGGACCTGGGGGCCGCGGATCAAGATGCCCAGCTGCGCCCCGCGGCCGGTGCCAACCAGCAGGCCGATCGGCGTGGCCAGTCCCAAGGCGCAAGGGCAGGCGATAACCAGCACGGCGACCGCAGCGCTGAAGGCCTGATAGGGATCGGAGCTAACCAGCCACCAGATCGCAAAGGTGGCGACCGCGATGGCCAAGACAATGGGCACGAAGACTGCCGAAATGCGATCGGCCAATCGGGCAATGGGAGCCTTGCCCGACTGCGCCTCGGAGACCAGCTTGCCCATTTGCGCCAGCGTTGTTTCGGAGCCGACGCGGGTCGCCTTGATGACCAGCCGTCCCGAGGTGTTCAGTGTTGCACCGGTGACCTCGGATCCGTCCATGACTTCCTGGGGGACCGATTCGCCGGTGAGTAGCGAGGTGTCGACGGCGCTGGTGCCTTCGACGACGATGCCGTCGGTGGCGATCTTTTCCCCTGGCCGCACCACAAAGTGCTCACCGACCTGCAATTGGGCGGCCGGAATCCTGGTCTCCTGGCCATCGCGCAGAACCACCGCGTCCTTGGCGCCCAAATTCAGCAGGGACTTCAATGCATCGGAAGCCGACGACTTGGCGCGGTGTTCCAGATAGCGTCCGAGCAGCAGCAGGGTGGCCACCACGCCAGCTGTCTCGAAGTACAGCGCGTGCTCGCTCATGGCCATGCCGGTGTGCGCCGTCATCTGCGGATCGAGGATCAGCTGGATGGCGGAGAACAGGTAGGCTGCCAGCACGCCAAGGGACACCAAGGTGTCCATGGTGGAGGAGAAATGGCGGGCATTGATTGCCGCGGCCTTGTGGAACGGCCAGGCGCCGTAGAAGACCACCGGCGTGGCCAGGGCAAAAGCCACCCAGCCCCAGTGCGGGAACTGTGCCGCCGGGATCATCGAGATCACAAACAGCGGAATGGTGAAGAGCGCCGAAATGACCAGGCGCAGAAACAGGTGGCTGGGGACCAGATGCTGGTGGCCGGCGTGCTCGTCGTGCCCATGCTCGTCGTGTTCGGGGACCGTCGGCTTTTTGAGTGTCGCCGTGTATCCGGCGGCTTCGACGGTGCTGATCAGTGTTTGATCGCTGATATCGTGCGGGACCTGGACCTTGGCGGTTTCCAGGGGGAGGTTGACCGAGGCGGTGACCCCGGGAAGCTTGCCGAGCTTTCGTTCCACCCGGTTTACGCACGATGCGCAGGTCATGCCCTGGATATCCAGGTCGACGGTGCGCGCTTCGGGCAGCGCATGTTCTGGCGCGTGGGAAGTCATTGTTCTACCTTGCACTTTCCTGCCGCCTATGGCGGCCTGGTGCCTGGCTGATGGGCTAGGCGTTGATTGCTTCGACGGTGTAGCCGGCCTCGTCGATCGCTTCGCGGAGGCTGGCTTCGCTGAGCTTGCCGGTCGCGGTGACGGTGGCGGTGGAGATGCCCTGGGCATCGAGAATGACATCGACGTCCTTGACGCCGTCCAGTTCCTTGAGCTCTTCGGTGACCGAAGCGACGCAGTGGCCGCAGGTCATCCCGGAGATCTTGATCTCGGTCTGGGTGGTCAGCTCGGTGGCCTGTTCACGAGTGGTGATCTGCAGTCCCTGGGAGCTGCTGGAGTTGTTTTCGGAGGAGCATCCGCAGTTGCAGTTGTGGCTCATGATCTTGCTCTCTTTCGATGAATTCTGTGTGAATCTGAAATCAGGGGAGGGGTGCGCCTAGCGCACCAGCCGGGAGATCGCGGCCGTGGCCTCGGCGATCTTGTCCTGGACGATGCTGGGGTCGCCGCTTTGAATCGAGGTCTTCGCGGCGTCGACAACACAATGGCCGATGTGATCGTCAATCAGTTGCACGCTGACCTTGTGCAATGCCGCGTTGATGGCGGAGATCTGGGTCAGGATGTCGATGCAGTATTTGTCTTCATCGACCATCTTGGCGACCCCGCGGACCTGGCCTTCGATGCGCTTGAGGCGGCGTTCCAGTGCGGACTTGTCCGCGTGATAACCGTGATGCTGTGCCTGGGCATCCGGGTTCTGGGTGATTTCCATACTTCGATAATACCCCCACGGGGTATTAAGTCAAGTACCCCCTGGGGGTATCAAGCCTCCCTGCTTAAGCCCGCGAAGCACGATAGGATTTCACCCGTGAGCCACAACGACCTGCACGTGCGTCCGATTTCCAGCGCCGAACACTCAGCCTTCCTCGAAACCGCCCACGACGTCAGCTTCCTGCAGCGTCCTGAATGGGCCCGAGTCAAGGGCGGGTGGCGTGGTGAATCCCTCGGCTTCTTCGACCAGGACGAACTGGTCGGCGCCGCACTGGTGCTGCACCGGGCCGCCCCCGTGATCAAGAAGACCCTGGCCTACGTTCCCGATGGCCCGGTGATCGACTTCCAGGCACACCGTGCGGAAAACGTCATCCGCCCGCTGGCCGCCTACCTCAAGAACCGTGGCTCCTTCCAGCTGAAGATGGGCCCGGGCCGGGAAGTGCGCACCTGGGCCGCGGCAGCGGTGCGCAAGAACCTCGGCAAAGAAGGCTTCACCCAGCTGGCCGACCTGGAGCTCAAGAGCAGCTCAGCCCAAGCCCTGGCGCTGAACGACGCCCTGTTGGACCTCGGTTTCACCAAGGAAGACGTCGGGCTGGACTTCGGCGCAGGCCAGCCGGAATTCGTGGCCCGTGTTGCCCTGCAGGATGAGGGCGGCAACCAGTTGGACGTGGAACAGGTCATGGCCAGCTACTCGGCCACCACCCGCAATGAAACCCGCAAGGCACTGAAGAGCACCTTGGAAATCGAGGTGGGCGACACCTCGGATATGGCACGCTTCCATGCCCTGTACAACCACACCGCGGACCGCCAGGAATTCACCGGCCGCCCGCTGGGCTACTTCGAAACCATGCACCGCGTGCTCAACGAAGCGGTGCCAGGATCCTGCACCCTGTACATCGCCAGCAACGAAGGCGTGGATCTGGCGGCCTCCATCGTGATCCGCTCGTCGAACCTGGCCTGGTACCTCTACGGGGCCTCGTCCTCTGAACAGCGCAAGATCTTCGCGCCCAAGGCGATCATGAACCGCATGGTGGAAGACTCCATCGCCGCCGGCTGCCGCTACCTGGACCAGGGCGGCGTCAGCGCCACCTTGGACAAGGAGCACCATCTCTCGGGCCTGACCAAGTTCAAGACCAACACCGGTTGCGACATTGTGCAGACCAATGGCGAATGGGACCTGGCGCTGAACAAGCCGCTGGCCTGGGTCTTCGAAAAGTACATGAACTGGCGCAAGAAGTAGGGAACACAGCACTGTGGCAATTGATCCAACCCAGCCATTTGTCCCCGTCATCCTTGGCGGCGACATCGGCACCTACACCCTGGCCCGCGAATTCTACGAGGCCTACGGGGTCCGTTCGGTGGTGCTGCCCGCCGCAGGCAATGGGGTGATCGAGCATTCGGTGGCCATCGAATTGCGCCCCATCGGCTCCATGGCAGATGAGTCGCGAGTGGTTGCGGCGCTGGCCGATCTGGCCGACGAGCTGGCCGCCGATTCGGCCCGCCCGCTGATGCTCTTCGGTTCCCTGGACTTCCACATCATGCTGATCGCCAAGCACCGCGCGCAGCTCGAAGCCCACTTCGTGATTCCCTATCCCGAATTGGAGATTATCGAAGCGGCGGCGCTGAAGGAAAACTTCTACGCGCTCGCCGAACAGCTGGATATCGCCCACCCGCGCACCGCTGTCTACCACCCGGGCACCGAGCTCGAAGCCATGGCCAAGGACTTCACCTACCCGGTGATTGGCAAGCCTTCAAGCTCGGCGGATTGGATCGCCGCGAAGTTCGAGGGCAAGCAGAAAATCCACACCATCAACAACCGCGCCGAGCTGGAAGCATTGCTGTCCAGGATCGATGGCAGCGGCTACACCTCCGGCTACATCCTGCAGGAATACGTTCCCGGCGGCGATGACGCCATGCGATTGTGCACCTACTTCGCCACCCAGGACGGCAAAGTCATCTTCGCCGGCTACGGCGAAGTGGTCATCGAGGAGCATGCGCCGCTGGTGCTGGGCAACTCGGCAGCCATCGTCACCGGGCAGAACGACCAGATGGCCGCCGACGGTGCCCGCATGCTCGAAGAGCTGGGGTGGCGCGGCATCGCGATGATCGATGCGAAATACGACCACCGTGACGGGCAGATCAAGTTCTTCGAGATCAACCCGCGCCTTGGCCGCAATCACTTCTACCTCACTGCCGCTGGGGTGAACCCGGCGCGTTTCTACGTCACCGAATTCCTCGGCGCCGACTTCGACAACTCGGATCCGCACACCGATGCCGTCGTGGAAACCACCGCTGGGGTGCTGCAGCTGCGCCGCGAGCAGCTGTTCACCGTCTTGCCGTACCACTTGCTGCGCCGATTCCTCGATAGCGAGACCGGCAGGAAAGCGGCCGTGCTGCTCAAGGCCGGCAAGGTCTCCAACCCGTTGAAGTTCTCGGCGGAAAAGAACCCGCGCCGCAAGCTCTACCTGGTCTTGAATGCGGTCAACCACTACCGCAAGTACAAGAAGTTCCCGCCGCGCGCCCAGTAGCTCCTGCGCTTAAGGCCGTGCTCCAGGCGACTGCTGGCCGGCCGTGCCAGGCACCGGCCAGCCATCCAGGGCTTGAAGCCACGGGCTTTGGGAGATCTCGCCGCCGTCGAGAATATCGAGGCTCGTGGCAGAGCCCTCAACTTCGGGGACAAGCTCGGTGGACTCGAATCCGGCAGCTGCAGCAATGTCCAGCGAAGTCGTCACATCTGGATCATTCGCGGTGGACATGGCTTTCCACTTCAGCGCCGAGAGGATGCTTTCGCCGGCGGGGATAACCACACGCTGGGATTGAATGCTGGCCATCGGTGCCAGGCTGACATCTTGTTGTGCCTGGCCCTGGGAGTTGCGGAATTGAACCTGCGGGTACCCTTCGACGGCGCACGGAGCCGTTGAGATGTTCTTGGCGTAGACAGCCATGTACCTTGAGCCCAACGCGGCATCTGGGGAGCCAAGGATTAGTTCCAAATCGTTCTCGGTGCAGGCTGGGGCAGCGGGATCTTGGGGCCAAGCAGCCACATTGTCGGGCAGCCGCGCCGGACGGGCGATGAGCTCTTCGGGCAGTTTCCCGCCAACCCAGCCTTCGATGACGTCTGAGTAGCCGGCATTGCTCAAGGTGAATGCCACTGGTTGTTCCAGTGGAGCATGATTGGCGAGCCATTTTTTGATCCGGCCGGTGTCTTCCGAGCCTGCCTCAGCGGTGGTGTGCACCGACAGGCCGCTGGAATCAAATACTGCGCTGTCAACGTCATCCAGTGCCGCTGCTTCCAAGGCCAGATCAAACTCGGCGGGATCCAATCGCTGATCAGAGCTATAGATCAGTGAAGAGTCTTCCAGCCGCAGGGAGAGCGGTTCGTCATGCTCGGCCGCATAGCGGCCCAGGACCTTCATCCCTTGGATATCCTTGGCTACCGCAGATCCCTGCCCCACGCTATCGGCACCGAGCTGGCGCAGGGAGAACGCTTGGATTATTTGCTCTTTGACGTTCTCGCTGTCCGACACATCCAGCGGGTACAGCGCCAGATTTGGGACGTCCGAATCCTGTGGTTCTCCGGCAACAAAACGAATGGAACTGTACACCTTGGATTGCTGGCCGATAAAAGCCTGTATGCGGGATGAAGCCCAATGCGCGATGTCGCCGGCCTGCTCAGGCGCCAGATGCTCATCGAGTTTCACCGTCCATGACGCTTGCGAGGAGTTTCCGTCCTTGGCATCAACAGTGGTGATTTCATGCTCGACGCTAGTCGAGTCGATCCCTTCCCTCTGATCCAATTGCGCAGCGAGAGCGCAATACTCCTTGGGAGCATCGCAGGAGTTGAACGCATCCCAGGGCTTCCAGATCAGCACGATGACCACCGCAAGGATCAGAGCCGTGATCATCGCTCCAAGGCGCAGTGGTTTCATTTAGCTACCGTACCAACACGACCACTGGATCGCAGGGGCCAGCGGGTAGAGTTTCAACCACACGTACTTTGAAAGCGAGACCCCATGAGTTTTAAAGATCGCCTGCGCGAAGACAGCATCGTCCACCTGAAGGCAGGCAACGAGCTGGAGAAAACCACTCTGCGCAATATCCTCAGTGCCATTGGCACCAAGGAGAAGTCGGGCAAAAACCCTAGCGAACTCAACGACCAGGATGTCGAGAACCTGTTGCGCAAGGAAGTGGGCAACCGCGAGGAAACTGCGCAGCTGGCAGCCAAGGATGGGCGAACGGAACTGGCAGATCGCGAGCTGGCAGAGGCTGCGTTCATTTCTACCTACCTCCCAAAAATGCTTGACGAGGCAGAAGCCCGGGGCATCGTAGATAGGGTGATGGCCGAACTAGCAGCAGATCATGAGCTGTCCATGAAGGATATGGGCCAGGCGATGAAATTGGTCGGCGCCGAAATCGCCGGCCGCTTTGACGGCAAAGCTGTCTCGCAGATGGTTCGCGCCAAGCTCGGTTAATCGTCAGCTGGCATGAAGGGTCGTTCTTCGGAGCGGCCCTTTGCTGTACCTTCAGCTTTCACGGACGAGCGAGTTGGATTCCATCCATTGAAAATTTCCGCTTAGAGAATCTAATTGGGAATTTTGGGGTGGGATTTCGAGTAAGAAGCCTTAGCTGGCTACTTCTCCTGCGGTCCCGTTGGACTCGACGTCTTTTCCAAAACCAAGATCGGCCCTGCTGCCGGCGACCCGTCCAGCTAGGGCGGCGTTCAAGCTGCCGGTGGCAGCACGATTTCGGCTGCGCCGCAGGGAGGGATATTTGCTGCTGACAAAGTCGTCCACCTGTTCCTTGCGGCTCACCAATACCAGTTCGGTACCGCTGCCGCCCTGCTGGCTTTCTTCCCGGTAGAGCCCGCTGATGCGTTCGGCCACCTGGAGGTAAAAACTGCGCTGGAACTCGCGGCGCTCAATGACCTTCTCGGAATCGGTTCGATCCCAAGCCACATGCTTTCCTTCTTCGCTCCACCAATGGCTCATCGCCAGGCTTGCCTGGATCACCAGCGACGAGAAGAGATTCTTGACGGTGCTCACATCGGACTCGTGGCCGATGACGTACAGGCGGCAGAAGTTCGAGTAGTTTGTTTGCAGCAGGGTCACGGTTCTGAAGGCATGGCCTACCGAAGACAGCCCATCTCGCTGGCCCAGCCGGTAGGTGCCGCGCATATCGAAGTGCTCTTCAATGATCGGCTCTTTCTTCTTGCCAGGACCGGTGGGCTGCGCGTCCAGTTCAGCACGTCCAATGCCATAGCGAACCATGAGCCGCTCGGCGTGTTCTTGGAAGGTTTGGGCCTCTGCAGGGAAATTGGTATTTTCCGCCTTGTTCAGCAGCAGCGCGATCCGTTCCTTCAGCCGCTGGAGCTTTTGTTCAGAGGTGCTCATGACATCTTCTTTCCGGGCAGTGCGATGGGTAGCGAATCGGCTTGTGCTGGTTCACGGCACCAGTGTTGCAGGTCATCGGGAATGCTGCTTGGCCGGGTGTGGGTAACTGTTTGGAAACGGCTCTAGCCGGTGCTGTGATCCGCGCGTAGAGTGAAGGCACCAAGCAGGTCCAGCACGCCCCGGGTCCTTGATTCGAGGCTGGTTTAAGAGAGGTTCTGATGGGTGATTTTCGGACATACACCATGGAAGAGCGGGCCACTTACCTTGCTCCTTCATGCGAGCGTTGCGGACAGCATCGTCACGTGGTGTGGGAAAAAGTCGAAGGTACGGAAACCTACAAGCCGCGTGATGCCGGATGCTCCAATGAAGCCTGCACCGCGTAGGCAATAACCAGTACAACCCATCGCTCAGGTATTTACTTCAGCCGGATTCCCAGAGCAGCAGAGATGCGCTCGGAGGCTGTGGTGAGTACCTGGGCGATATGGTTTTCATCCAATTCCAGCGGTGGATAGATTACCGCAACGGCCGCCGGCTTGTCCTGTGGCAGCAGCAAGGGGACCGCGATGGAGTGCAGTCCCGGGATGACCTCGTCGTGGCTGGATTCGAAGTCCTTGGCCGGGTATTGCACCGGATTGATTTGCGAGCGGATGACCCGTCCGGGTGCCCCGTTGTCAATGGGATGGCGCGTGCCGGGGCGCTGGGCCACCGTGGCATCGGCCATTCGGGGCTCGGCCGTGCTCAACGTGACCGCGGCTTCGCCGTCAAAAACCACCAGCAGGGCAGTCATTCGAAGCTCGTCTGACACCGCTGCCAGGTGCGGGGCAGCTGCCGACTGCAGGGATTTGGCGACATTGCGTGCCAGGGCGCCCAGGCGTGCACCCAGTTCCAAATCACCGGAAGGCATGCGCTCGACGAAGCCGTACTGCTCGAAAGTCTTGACCAGGCGGTAGGCCATGGAGCGGTGAATTCCAAGTTGCGCGGCTAGTTCGGCAACGCTCAGCGGTGCCGTGGATTCGCCAATGAGGGTCAGCGCTTCGAGCCCGCGGCCCAAGGTCTGGGACCCGCCTTCGGTGGATTTGGTCATTGCTTCATCATTTCATCCCACCTGCCGTTAGCCCGGCAAGGTACTGCTTCAAGTGATCTATTTCTAGCTCACAGCCTAGCCCAATGCCTCGATGCTGATTGGCAGGGCTCCCGGGGCGATAGGCAACGGAAGGCAGGCTGCGCGGAGCAGCCTGCCTTCCGTTATCAGCGCCCCTGCGAAGGGTCGCTGCTGGAACTAGCGGATGGGTGGATCAGCCGGCAGCAGGTGCTCGCCGGTGCGATCCGTGGCCAAGGCCAGCGAAGAAATGTACTGCAGTTCTCCATTCGGGCCGGGCACCGCGGAGGCCAGCATGTCCGGGCGCTCGAAGCGCAGGCCGGTGACGCAGCAGGTGTACAGCTCGTCGCTCGGGTTGCCTTCGGCGTCCAGCAGCGGGCTGTCGATGCCGTCATCGCTGCGGCGCAGGTAGTAGCGGCCCTTGGTGGCGATGGCCAGCAGTGGTGGCATCAAGAGTGCCAGGCCCACGGCCACCAGCGGGCTGAATGGCTGGATCTGCTCGCCGAGCAGCCCGAAGAACACAGCGATCGAGGCGATGGCAGAGGCGAGCATCGAGATGAAGCCCACCGGGTTGACCGCGTAGAGCATGCCGCGGCGGAATTCCGGCACCTTGGGGGAGAGCTTCAGCAGGTACTTGTTGATGGCGATGTCGCTGGCCACCGTGACCACCCAGGCCATCGCGCAGTTCGCGTAGAAGCCCAGCACGGTATTGAGGAAGTCGAACATGTTCGCTTCCATCAGGATCAGCGCGATGCCCAGGTTGACCAGCACGAACACCATGCGTCCTGGATAGGTTTTGGTTACGCGGGTAAAGGAGTTGGTCCAAGCCAGCGACCCGGAGTACGCGTTGGTGACGTTGATCTTGATCTGCGAGATGACGACCAGGACCACGGCCAGGCTCATGGCCAGCCATGCCGGCATCATTTCGCGGTAGACGCCCAGGAACTGGTGCACCGGCTCGTTGGCGGTGGCCGAGGCCTGCGGGTCCAGCGTGGCGATCAGGTAGACGGCGATGAACATGCCGGTGATCTGCTTGATGGCACCGAAGATGACCCAGCCCGGGCCGCCAAGAATCACCGCGGTCCACCAGCTGCGCGCGTTGGCGGCGGTCTTGGGAGGCATGAAACGCAGGTAGTCGATCTGTTCGGCGATCTGCGCCATCAGCGAGAGGCAGACACCGGCTGCCAGCATGGCCGAAGCGAAGTTCACGCCCTCGCCGGTGCCCTGCTCGCCGGCATAGTTCACGAAGGTCTCCACGGATTCCGGGTGGGTGGCCACGAGGTACACCATGGGCACAACCATCAGGATCAGCCACAGCGGGGTGGTCCACACCTGCAGCTTGGCCAGGGTTTTCATCCCGTAAATGACCAGCGGGATGACCATGAGGGTTGAAATCGCGTAGCCCAGCGGCTTGGGGATCCCGAGTCCCAGTTCCAGGCCCTGCGCCATGATGGCGCCTTCCAGGGCGAAGAAGATAAAGGTGAAGGTGGCAAAAATGACGTTGGTGACGATCGAACCGTAGTAGCCGAACCCCGAGCCGCGGGTGATCAGATCCAGGTCGAGGTTGTAGCGGGCGGCATAGTAGGCCAGCGGGAATCCAGTGACGAAGATGATCAGCGCCGCGATCAATACGCCGGTGATGGCGCTCGCCGTGCCGTGGGCCAGGGCGATATTCGCGCCGATGGAGAAGTCCGCCAGGTAGGCAATTCCGCCCAGGGCGCTGGTGGCCACCACCGATGGCACCCAGCGCCGGTAGGAGCGCGGGGCGAAACGCAGGGTGTAGTCCTCCAGGGACTCCTTGGCGGCATTCAATTGCCCCTGGGTGGTGCCGCCGGCAAGGCTGGCCGGTGCCTGCTGTTGTTCATTCGTCGCTGTCATGTGCATCAGCCTAGTGAGCGCATGTTTCACCGGCCTCGGCCGTTCTGTGTCCGGCAGGTAAACAGGATCTCACCACGTGAACCGGGGGTTACAGGGGCATTGAAGTGGCCCTGTGAAGATGATTTCGCATCATTGGGCGCACCTGTTTTCCCAGTTCAGTTCACCTATCATTTGTGGCATCGCAGAAAAATGCCGCTGGCCATGGTGCGCGAGGGGCAAATAAAGCTACACTTGTTTCTATAGTTAGAACAGTGTCGCAACTATAGAGACAATGAAGTTTTTGTGGCACGGACCTAGGAGTCACACCATGCAGATTCACCACCGGGGATACGTCTCGGGCGATCCACGCGTCAAGGAAGCCGCCGGCTACGGGATCAACCGGGCAGCAGAAATTCCCGACGAAATGGATGTGCTGATTGTCGGCACTGGACCGGCGGCCTCCGTGGTGACCGCGCAGCTCTCCCGTTTCCCCAGCATCAACGTGCGCGCCATCGAAATGCGCCCCGGACGGCTGGAAGTTGGCCAGGCCGATGGCATCCAGGCCCGCTCGGTGGAAACCTTCCAGGCCTTCGGCTTTGCCAACGAGGTCATCGAAGAGGCCTACCGCAATGTCGAGATGTGCTTCTGGACCCCGGATCCCGAAAACCCTGCGAATATCAAGCGCCACTCGCGCGCCGCCGACGATGCGACCGGGATGAGCGAATTCCCGCATATCTACGTGAACCAGTCGCGCATCCTGGACTACTTCCTGCGCGACGCGGAACGCGCTCCGGGCAAGGTCACTCCTGACTACGGGGTGGAATACCTCGGCTGCGAGATCGACCCCGGCGCCGAATACCCGGTCACCGCGCACATCAAGTACGTGGCCGGCGAACGCGCTGGCGAAGAACGCACCGTAAAGGCCAAATACCTGGTCGGCGGCGACGGTGCCCGCAGCCAGGTGCGCCGCTCGCTGGGCCACAAGCTGCACGGCGACGCGGCCCTGCATGCCTGGGGCGTCATGGACGTCATGGTCAACACCGACTTCCCGGACATCCAGGTCAAGTGCTCCATCCAGTCCCATGAGGCGGGCAACATCCTGCTCATCCCGCGCGAAGGCGGCTATCTGGTCCGCTTCTACGTGGACCTGGGCGAACTGACCGCGGAAGATGCCGGGGCCATCCGCAACACCCCGGTGGAAGAGATCGTGGCCACCGCCAATCGCATCATCCACCCGTACACCATGGACGTGAAGAACGTCGCCTGGTTCTCGGTCTACGAGGTCGCCCACCGCATCACCGACGGCTTCGACGATGTGGAAGACCACGAGCGCGGCACCCGCTGCGCCCGGGCTTTCATCATGGGCGACGCCTGCCACACACACTCGGCCAAGGCCGGCCAGGGCATGAACGTGTCCATCCAGGACGGCTTCAACCTCGGCTGGAAGCTGGCCGCCGTGCTCGAAGGCCGCGCCCCGGACGCGCTGCTGGATACCTACGCCGAGGAGCGCAAGGTCATCGCGCAGAACCTCATCGACTTCGACAAGGAATGGTCGACCCTGATGGCCAAGTCCGTAGATGACTGGGAAGACCCGGATGAACTGGAGAAGTACTACACCAAGACCCAGGAATTCCCTGCCGGCTTCATGACCCAGTACACCGAATCGGCCATCACCACCGGGCTGGAGCACCAGGATCTGGCACCCGGCTTCCCGATAGGCAAGCGCTTCAAATCGGCTGAAGTGATCCGCCGCTCCGATAACCGCTGGCGCCATCTGGGCCACTTCCATGAGGCCGACGGTCGGTGGCGGGTCTACGCCTTCGCCGATGCTGCGGCTCCTGCCTTGGAAGGCACCGCCATGGCCGACTTCGCGGCCTGGTGGGAGAAGGATCCTGCGTCCCCGCGCAACCGCTACACTCCAGCCGGGGTGGATCAGGATGCGGTCTTTGATGCCAAGGCCATCTACCAGCAGGACTACACCGAGGTAGAACTGCACGACGTGCCGAAGATCTTCCAGCCGCTGAAGGTCCCCTACGGACTGCACGATATCAATCAGGTTTTCGCTGCCGGCCACGGACGCGATATCTTCCGCGACCGCGAGATCAGCAAGGACGGCGCCATCGTAATTGTCCGACCGGACCAGTATGTTGCTGGCATCTTCCCGCTGGATGCCCGTGAGGAAATCAGCGAGTTCTTCGCCGGGAATATGCTGCCGGTAAGCGGTATCAATTCCTGATCTGACGTGAGAATCTGACACGTAGGATTATCTCGCAGCACCGCTTGCCCCATGAGAAATGCATGGAGCAAGCGGCGCTGCTGATTTCGGAGGCTGACACATAGCCACAGCATGATCGAGCCACGCCCCGGCAGAAATATCTGAGGAGAACGCAGTGCAGATCCGTGGTGCCAGTTCAAAACTGCGTTGAAACCATCCAGGGCTATTTATGCCCACAATTTGAGGCTTGCCCCGATCAAAGGGTCATAACCCTGAGAACATGAATTAAAAGCAGAATCCCGGCCGTGTGATCGGTCTATTGAAAAGACTACAGGGACGGTTCCGGGATGTTCTCTTCAATTCTAGACGAGGTGTGTATCGATGGCCGCCTGCAATCCTGGGACTTTTACGAGTTTCACTTTGGAGCAGCACGTCTCAAGCACTATCTAATTGAATGCCATGACGTTCAAAGCCAGGCAATGCTTCTTTATAGATGGAACTCCGATATCTCCGCCGCATTTTGGGAATCCCTAGGCCACCTAGAAGTGGGACTGAGAAATGCCATTGACCGACAGATGAATTTACGGCATGAGGCAAAAGGACGACCAGGAAATTGGATTTTCGATGAGTCCAGGGAGCTAGGACGCGACTCAGGCAAGGGACACCGAGCTCATGCTTATCCATATGCCGATATTGAATTAGCTATTTCTCGTGTGCGTAGGAACCGTATGCCTTTGGCCCCGGGGCAGATCATCTCTGAAATCTCGTTCGGCTTCTGGCACCAAATGGTTTCAAAAGGTCAGATGTTCCTCTGGCCGGACCTCGCTGGGGCTTTCCCAGATATGAAAGGACGCAATCAACTGCTAGTCAGCTCCAAAGTTGGCGCACTACGAGACCTGCGAAACAGGATTGGGCATCACCATCGAATCTGGACCTCAGACCTAGAGCAAAGGTTTGAGGACCTCGTAGCCTTGGCCGGTTATATACATCCAGATTTTGGGCATTGGATCAATGTTGAAAGCGATGTGCCACTTATCCTGTCGAAACGACCCAAATAACGCTGGCCTATGTCATGCGGCAGATCGTGCACTCATCCAGCGCCAACCTCCATATGCTGGTAACGAATGTGGACTGGGCCCGCAAGATGCAGCCCCAGCCCCGTACGACCAGCAACTCGTCCTGTCGTGCGGGGCTGGTACTCTCTGGGGCATGAACGCGTTCTTTGATTCCTTGCCGGTGCGCCGTATCGCCGAGCATCCCAAAGCACCCATGGACCGCACCGATTGGGCGGCCCAGATCCCGGCGGTGCGCCAGGTCCTTGATGAAGGACTGGAACTGGGGCAGCTGACAGTGCTGGTCGGTGAAAACGGGGCCGGGAAATCAACGCTGGTTGAAGGCATCGCCGCCGCTTTCGGGTTGAATCCCGAGGGCGGAACCCGCAACTCAATGCACCAAACCCAAATGACCGAGTCAGGCTTGTCGTCGCACCTGCAACTGGAACGCGGCGCAGGCGCCTCCAAGGCCGGAGTCTTCTTGCGGGCCGAAACCATGCACGGGCTCTTCACCTATCTGGGGTCCATTGGCTCGCGCGGCAAGCACAATTTCCAAAGCCACGGCGAATCCTTCATCGAGTTCTTCACTGCACGCTCCAGCGTCAACGGCCTCTGGGTTTTCGACGAAGCTGAATCAGCGCTCTCCTTCAACGGCTGCCTGATGCTGCTTTCGCACATTTCCGATCTGTTGCGCAGCGGATCCCAAGTCATCCTTTCCACCCATTCGCCTATTCTTGCCTCGCTGCCGCAGGCAAAAATCTATGAAATCGGCCAGTGGGGGATTCGCCCGGCAAGTTATGACGAATTGGAAATGGTCAGCAACTGGCGCTTGTTCCTCGATGCGCCAGGGCGCTACCTGCGACACTTCAACGCCTGAGTTCATCGAAACAACCCTCGGTTATTGAGGCAGGCGCTCTTCCCCTAAGCTTTTAAGTAAAGGACGATGAAGGGGACGCACCATGGCACAGAAGCGCTCAATTTGGGCTCGAATTTTCGGTATCGGCAAGGCCAACGCCAACGCGGCACTGGACGCCCTCGAAGATCCAAAGAAGATGCTGGACCAGACGGTCCGCGATTACACCAACAACATTGCCCAGGCTGAGCAGGCTGTTGCCCAGACCATCGGCAATCTGCGCATGGCCGAGGACGACCTGGCCAAGCTGAGCCAGGAAGCCACCGAATGGGGCACCAAGGCTGTGGCTGCCTCGAACAAGGCGGACGAATATGCCGCTGCCGGGGACGCCTCCAACCAGCAGAAATTCAACCAGCTGGCCACCGTCGCCATCCAGCGCCAGATGTCGGCGGAGAAGAAGGCTGCCTCGCTGCAGTCCACCGTCACCAGCCAGCGCGAGGTGGTCGACAAGCTCAAGACCGGCTTGAACTCCATGCAGTCCAAGCGCCAAGAGCTGGTAGCCAAGCGCGACGAGCTGGTGGCTCGTGCCCGCAATGCCAAGACCCAGACGCAGATGATGGACACCATGAAGGCCTTGGACTTCAGCGATCCATCCAGCGAGATCAGCCGTTTTGAGCAGAAGATCCGCCAGGACGAGGCCAAGGTCCGAGGCGCCCAGGAACTGGCTTCCTCATCGCTTGATGCGCAGTTCGCCCAGCTTGAGGATCTGGGGGCTGCCTCCGAGGTTGACGCCCGGTTGGCGGCCTTGAAGTCCAGCAACAATCCGGAAGACGTCATCGAGCAGGCACCAGCCGGCCCAGAGCTGGAAGCCGCAGCACCTGATCTTTCCGAGGTTGAGGCACGGTTGGCCGCGTTGAAGAACAAGCAGGCCTAGTCCTCGGAGACCTCTTAAACGCTCCCGTAGAACACTCGCTGGGAAATCAGCGCGAAGTTCTGCGGGAGCTTTTTGTTCAGAAAACTAGACTGTTCCGTCGTTGACGGAGAGATGCTATTATCTGAACATGTCAACAGCCCGGGAGCTTCCCAAGCAGGTCACCGGGCGCATGCTCATCCAGGGATTGAAGCGTGCTCTTGAAGAGCGGCTTCCTGCTGGTTGGACAGTGGACAAGCCGCAAACGGCTAGCCCAGCGACGGCGGTTGACGCCCTGATGCGATTCTCCAGTCCTGCCGGAGAATCTGCTCGCATTGCCGTTAACACCAAGAGCGTAATTGATCCGCGAAATGTCGCACAGCTAACGGAACAATTGGTTTCCGGGCAGAGCGTGGGGGCATGGGACATAGGGCTAGTCGCTGCCCGCTACCTATCGCCTTCGGTGCGCAACAAGCTCGCAGATTCGGGAATTTCCTACGTTGACGCGACGGGCAACATCTACATTCGTTCCGATGCACCAGCTTTATTCATTGCCGATCGAGGATTGGACCTGGATCCATGGCGTGGACCTGGCCGTCCGCGAGGCAATCTGAAAGGCGAACCCGCCGCACGCGTGGCCCGTACATTGCTTGATGCGCCCGGGCCTTGGCGAATGAGGCAGTTGGCCACCGCCGCCCGTACGTCCACTGGCTCCGCATACAGGGTGGTTGAGTTCCTGGAATCGGAAGCCTTGCTGGTGCGCAACGACGACTCGACTATTGGAATCCCCGCGTGGGAACCACTCCTGCGCAGATGGTCCCTCGATTACGAGTTTCTTGCTACAAACGTTGTCACGCAATGGATTGCTCCACGAGGCATTGAGAGCGCAATCGGCTTGGCCTTGGCAACCGATCCCAGTACGTACGCGGTTACCGGGTCCGTCGCTGCCCAGGCGTGGGCCCCCTATGCGCCATCCCGATCTCTGATGGCCTATGCGCAGAACCCATCCGAAATTGCCCAACGTTGGGGATTGCGCGCTACGGACTCGGGAGCAAATGTCTTGCTTGCAGAACCAGCCTATTCAGTGTTGACCGACGGTGCTCGCCAGCGGGAGGATGGCTTGAGCATTGCCGCGCCTACGCAGGTGGCCGTGGACCTCCTGACCGGTCCAGGGCGCGCTCCTGGCGAAGCAGAAGAACTCATCAGATGGATGGCGGCCAATGAGTCCTTATGGCGGTGATTCTCCTGGCCTTCTCGTTCGTGCGCGCGCAGGCCTGTTAGACGCGCTTCAAGCACTGGAGGGCCAACGCGATGCATTGGTAGTGATTGGCGCGCAGGCGGTCTACCTGCGCACTGGGGAGCTTGACGTCGCACTGGCTCCGGCGACGAACGATAGCGATTTTTCGCTGGATCCACGTCTTCTGCAAGACGATCCACGAATCGAACAAGCCATGCGGCGCGCAGGGTTTTTGCCAAGTGCTCAACCCGGATCGTGGCTGCGTGAGGATGGGATCCCTGTGGATCTGATGGTTCCCCGGAAACTGGCTGGGTCGGGTCGACGAAGCGTCAGCATCCCGCCTCATGATAAATTTTCAGCCCGGCAAACACGGGGTATCGAAGCCACACTTGTCGACTTCGATGTTCAAGAGATTACCTCGCTGGACCTTGCCGACAACCGGTCGATTTCTGCAAAAGTTGCGGGGCCAGCTGCGCTTCTAGTGGCAAAAATTCGCAAGATTGTCGAACGTCTTCAAACTCCCATCCGCTCGAACGACAAAGACGCCCACGATTCGTATCGAATACTCCGAAGCGTAGAAACATCAGAACTTCGGAACCGGTTTTTGTGTCTTTTGAACGACGAATTGAGCCAGCAATCCACCATGGAGGCTCTGGTCTATCTCAGAGAGCATTTCGCGGCTGGTCCAGAATCGGCTGGTTCCATGATGGCCGGTCGAGCTGAAGCTGGACTCGGTGATCCTTCGCAGGTTTCCCTGTCGGTAGCGTTCTTGGCAGAAGATCTCATCAATGCACTCGTCGATGGCGCGATAGCGATCCGACGGCAGTAAAACCCGGTGCTTGCCGGCATCGCCGAAACTTCTTCACAGGCAGGTGCGAGGCTGAGGTTGCTAGACAAAAGAGTGCTACACGGGGATAGCAGCTTCAGGCCAATATGATGTTCCGCTTGGCAGTTCCCGATTTTCGGGTCTCGCCATGACGGCAATCCCGATCATGATGCGAAGTTCTGCTGATCGCGGTCTGAGTTGCCCAGCATCCAGTTAAACCCGCGACAGCGGGCGGCCGGGAAAATTCCCGCCGCCCGCTGGCCTGGTGGATGATTCTTGATCATTGGCAGCCCGCGCTGTTTTGCCAGGTCCTGGTTAGTTGTCCCAGGGGCCGGGGCCGGGGCCGGAGTCCTGCGGGTACAAGGTGGCATGGCCAGCTGATACATCCACCGAGATCTTGTTCGGCGAGTCCATGTCCGTGGCCAGCAGGTTGCTCACGTCCCCTGCCTCAACGTTTTGGCGCACATCGTAGGTGCCGCCGGGAAGCTCAAGATCCAGGGAGCCTGCGCTGACCTTGGCGGTGATGTTCTGCGGTGCCGTTCCGGACAGGGCGCCCGAGAGCCGGCCTGCCGAAATGTCGAAGTCCGCTGTTTGCACATCTTCCAGGGACACGTCGGCCCGGCCCGCTCCCAGCTGGACCTTGGCCGACTGCGCCGTCCCGGACATGTCCAATTCACCGGCGCCTACCTCGATCTCCAGGTTCTTGTAGGAACCGACAGCGTTGAAGTCTCCGGCGGCGAGTTCGAATGATGCGTCCAGGCTGCCATCGTTCATTGACTCGGGCAGGGTCAACACGGCGGTGTTTTCATCAAAGCCGCAGCCGAAGAAGCACCAATCGCCCCAGGAATCCGGGGAGTCGACAACCAGCTTGCTGCCTTCGCGCTTCAGCTCCCAGTCCCGGGAGTTGGTGCTCTCCACCTCCAAGGTGGCTTCCTGGATCTTGGCAAAGCGCAGATCGAAGCTTCCCGCGCTGGCGGTGATCTGCAGGCCGGTGACCCCCTGGACGCTGGCGCTCTGCGTGGCGTTATCCCGGCTCAGCGCGGCAAAGGCGCTGCGTGCCGAGCTGATCAGCACGGTCAGGATCACCAGGCCGCCGATCACGGCAAGGATGATGTTCAGTGCCGTGCCGTTGCCCCGGGGCTTGCCGTTGGGTTGTGGGGGAACCGGTGGCATTGGGGTGGTTTGCGTGTCAGTCATGATCCGTTCCTGTCTGTGTGGCTGGTGCCCAGGTTGTGCATATGCGCCAGGGCGGCCAGCACACGCCGGTTGCCCGTTCCGTCGGCTTCCAGTCCGAGCTTTTGGAAGATGGAGGTGATGTATTTTTCTACGCTGGCTTCCGAGAGGAAGAGCAAGGCGGCAATCGCCTGATTGGATTTTCCTTCGGCCAGCGCGGCCAGGACGCTGCGTTCCCTATCGGTCAGCCGCTGCATCCGGTCGTCGTGGTTCCGCCGGGTCAACAGCTGCGCCACCACTTCCTGGTCCAGGATCGTTCCGCCATCGGCGATCTGTTCCAGCGAGGCGATGAACTCGCTGACATCGGCCACGCGGTCCTTGAGCAGGTAGCCGATGGCCCCGGACTGGGTGGAGATCAGCTCCGAGGCGTAGCGTTCCTCCACATACTGGGAGAGCACCAGCAGCGGCAGCTCAGGGTAGGCCTTGCGGATCTGCAAGGCCGCCCGGATGCCCTCATCGGTGTAGCTTGGCGGCAGCCGCACATCCAAGATGGCGATCTGCGGGAAGTCCTCGGAGGTGGCCGAGCCCAGGAAGTCCATCAGCCCGGTGGCATCGGGCAGGTCGGCGACAACGCGGTGGCCGCTGTGATCCAGCAGGCGCACCAGCCCTTCGCGCAGCAGCACCGAGTCCTCGCAAATCAGTACACGCATGGCACGCTCACTTCCACGGTTGTTGGTCCGCCGGCAGGGCTTTGAAGGTGCAGGGTTCCACCGGCTGCCAGCACCCGGTTGTTGATGCCATCCAGTCCGCCGCCTGGGGTGATCCGGGCCGAGCCCACGCCGTTGTCTTCAACCCGCGCCCACAGGTGCGGCTGCCCGTTGGCTTCGCGCACCCGCACGGTGACCAGGCAGCGCTGGGCCCGCGAGTGCTTGGCGGCGTTGGTCAGCGCCTCGGCGATCGCGAAGTACACGGCGGCTTCGGCCACCCGGGGGTAGCGTCCTTGCAGCTGCACATCGAGCTGGACCGGAATATGCGAGCGGCCGGCGACCGCGGATAGTGCCGCGTCCAGGCCGCGGTCATCGAGCACCGAGGCGTAGATGCCGCGAGTGAGCTGGCGCAGCTCGGTAATGGCCGACTTGGTGGAGGCGTGGGCCTCGGCCACCAATTCCTTGGCCTGCTCGGGGTTGCTGTCGATCTGCTGATGGGCCAGGCCCAGGGTCATCGCCACCGAGACCAGCCGGGGCTGGACTCCATCGTGCAGGTCGCGCTCGATCCGGGTGCGTTCCACCTCGGCGGCGCGCACCGCGCCTTCGCGCTGCACCGTGGTGCTGCGCACCCGCTCGGTCAGTTCGGTTTCCCGGGCCAAGGACCCGATGATGCCGACGGTGATGCTGCGGTGCAAGAAGGCGGTGCCGATGACAAGTCCGGCTCCCGCGATGGCCAGCAGCATCAGCCACGGGGCCTGGGCGGCCGGGGTATGCAGGGAGAAGGGACCTGCCACAGTCTCTGCACTGGAAAGCGGAGCGAAGGAAATGATCGCGAAGTGCACCGTCCACTGCAGCACGCCGAGCATGATCGTGCCGGCGATGCAGGAGAGCACCAGGCTGCCCAGGGCCGCCCACATGCGCCCGTCGCCCAGCGCGCGGCCGAGGGTTCTCAGGTACTCGCCGAAGCCGGGGCCGCGGCGGGCCGGCCAGTGCAGCGGCACCGCGTCGATGCCGTAGAGCCCGCTGATGCGCAGGATCTCCGCGCGGGCCACGGCGAAGAGGGTGGCCAGCAACGCGGCCAGGAAGAGCAGTCCGATGCCCAGCAGCGGGACCAGCCCAATGCCCAGGGCCAGCCAGGCGATCAGCAGCGAAAGCCCGATCGTGCCGAAGCTGCCGAGCACTGCCAAATGCAGCAGGGTGAGGCCCAATTTCAGCGGAGGGCGCCCGGTTGAGGTGCCCGCGAGGGACCATGGTGTCGAAGTCATAATTCAACAGTAGATTGCGCAGGTCAGTGCGGATACCGAGGGAACCGGAGAAGTTCATTAGGGAAAACCCGAACTTTTTCGTCCCCCGGGCTCTGGCCATCGATGCCGGTCAAGCGCAAGATGGTGGCATGAACATCGCTCCTGCCCTGAGAATTGAACCGCTGACCGAGCCGAGGATGCCGGACTTCGCAGCGGTGGTGAATCCCAATCACCGCGAGAAGCACTGCTGGTGCCTGTCCCATCGGCTCAGCGCCCAGGAGATCCGGGACCGCGGAGGGGAGAGCCGCCATGAAGCGATGTGCTCGCTGAGCCGCGAAAAGATCGCCCCGGGAGTCATTGCCTACCTGGATGGCGAGCCGGTGGGGTGGTGCAGCATTTCGCCGCGGGCCCAAATTCCGAGGCTGCAGAACTCGAAGCTGATTCGCCCGGTGGACGAGGTGGCGGTCTGGAGCATCATCTGCATGGTGGTGCGGGCAGGCTATCGGCGCAGGGGAGTGAATCGCCAAATGGTGCTTGGCGCGCTGGACTATGCCAAGAGCCTGGGTGCTCCGGCGGTGGAAGCGTACCCGGTGGATCCCGAGGGCAGGATGGATCTGACCATGGCCTTTGTCGGGACCCGCAAGATGTTTGAAGAGGCCGGCTTCGAAGTAGTTGGCGTCAGCGATGCCCTGGC